>ENA-OPZC01000210-OPZC01000210.1-human-gut-metagenome-genome-assembly--contig:-NODE-210-length-11467-cov-1.146384_pt1 | contig 11467 bp, 12 predicted proteins | sample MGYA00242477_ERZ504491 | MGnify/ENA primary metagenome ERZ504491 (study PRJEB26092, sample SAMD00036249) | human gut metagenome | host: Homo sapiens | study: EMG produced TPA metagenomics assembly of... | reverse complement strand
AGACATTTCAGTTGACATTTACAACAAAGCAAACCGACTATTAGAAAATCAAAAGAGAATTACTTTCCCTAGCGGAGAAAGAATACCTCACTTTTTCCTCCGAACAGTAAGTAATTTGTAAATGGATTATTTCTGCGTCATCACATTTCAAAAATAATTCATTACATTTACATTATTCAGTATTGCAATATAAAAACTCTCAGCTACTTTCAAGAAACGTTCATGACCTTTTTCATTCAAATGTGCAGTATCTGTATTATTCTTGCTGTTCTGAAAATATATTTTTCTAAAATGATCATTACTTGCATAAATTCCTCCTTTTCGGGCGCTGTCAAAAATAGGAATACTATAATTTCCACAAACCTCAATCATAGCATCCACACTTTCTCAGCATCACTTCCTGCAAAATTTTTACAGTTCCATCGGGTAAAGAAAAAAATCTTAGCTGTGGGATACTTTTCAATAAGCCCTTCACACAGCATTGCCAGCCTCTCTTTAAATACATCAATACCGCCAATTGAATCCAATTTAAAACCATCATTGTGCCCACCCACAACAATAACATAATCCAAATCATCCGGCATTTCCTTATATCTTACATACATCGCTTCCCCCCCAACGCGGGCTACTATAAGCAATGCTGCTGCCGTTCTTGCCATAATTTAAATATTCCATACCATGTTTCTCGGCAAATTTATAATGCCAGGTATTCTTAACAGGTTCCTTATGATTCTTCACATAACTATCTCCAATAATTCCCAAACGTTTTCCTTTCAATTCATCAGTCCTGACGGTAACTCCTTTAATAATTTGTTCCAACTGCTTATATACCTGTTGTCCCAAATACTCTGCCGAATGAGCCGTGAAATGAAGTCTGTCATTTAACAATTCCGCGCCTGACATATCTATCAGGTGCATGTTCGGATCTTCAGCAGCCAATTGCTTCATCGCATTCTCCACTTCTCTGCTGAAATATTTATTACTTCGGGCAACAGTACCAAAAATAAAAGGCAAACGAGAATAATCCTTTCCGGTTTTTTCTGTCAGATGCATACGCACATAAGCCACCATTGTCTTCAAGTTACGGTAATAATCTTTACTTTTAGCATAATCACTTTCCCCCTGATGCCAAAGAAATGCATCTATCTGATAGCCATCCTTCAGGCGGGAAAGAGTCTTGTCTATACACATGTCTATCTCTTGAATGAAAGAAAGCAACAAGGAGTTTCCTCCATCAGAAGTTGGCTTAGCCTGTGCCAGCCATTCAGGCGCCGCAGACCAAAAACGTCCCTTGGAAGCATTATAATCAGGTGCTATGGAAGTTCCGCCAACAGCCCATTTCACCACATAAAATTTCTCCTGCAACAACTGCTCCAACCAATAATATGTCACTGCATCAAAAGCCCACATATTATTTTTTCCGCTACGTTTGGCACGAGGCCAGAAAGGAATAAATTCTCCCTTTCCGTCATTCTGAGCTATCTGACAATAACGGTAGGCACCTTCGGCATACGTCAGTGTGTCCGTAGCCAATGCTTTAATATATGCCGGCAAATCTTCATTAGGAGTTCGTCCATCGGTATTAGACTGTCCGGCAGTTATAATCACATGTACAGGATTGGAAGCCATCGTATTCAAGCCAACAGCTGCAAAAATCAAAATCAAAATTAAGTTTTTCATAAGTATCATTTCATGTTTTTAATGGACACAAAAATAATCCTAATTCTAATATAACGACATGGATTATCGTCCATTATCATAGATTTTTGAACTCATTATGGTTCATACAGAATGAGAATTGCGGCTAAACCATAAAAAAAGAGCCACAGGAACAATGGCTCCCAATGACTCTTTCTTTTTCAGCTCATATTTATAATTTAATTATCTCCATACATACGCGCACGCATTTCTTTAATATGATCAGAAGTGATGTATTCATCGTATTCCATCATCTTGTCAATGATACCATTCGGGGTCAATTCAATAATACGGTTCGCCACCGTTTCAATAAATTCGTGGTCGTGGGAAGAGAACAGCACATTTCCCTTATAAGTCTTCAGATTATTATTGAAAGCCTGAATTGATTCCAAGTCCAAATGGTTGGTTGGAGTATCCAAAATCAGACAGTTCGCATTACGCAACTGCATACGGGCAATCATACAACGCATCTTCTCACCTCCGGAAAGCACATTCACTTTCTTCAATACTTCCTCTCCGGAAAACAACATACGCCCCAAGAAACCTTTCATATAGACTTCGTTACCTTCGCCAAACTGGCTCAGCCAATCTACCAAATTCAAATCACTTTCAAAGAAATCCGTATTATCCAAAGGCAAATAAGCCGTAGTAATAGTAACGCCCCACGCGAATTTACCAGCCTGCGGAGTACGATTTCCATTGATTATTTCAAAAAAAGCAGTCATGGCACGCGGATCACGGCTCAAAAAGACAATCTTATCTCCTTTTTCTACATTAAAATTCACATCATTGAACAATACCATACCGTCTTCAGTTTCCGCACGCAAGCCGGATACTTCCAAAATCTGATTGCCCGGTTCACGATCCGGAGTAAAGATGATACCGGGATATTTACGGGACGACGGCTTAATTTCATCTACATTCAGTTTTTCCAACATCTTCTTTCGGCTGGTTGTCTGCTTGCTCTTAGCCACATTGGCACTAAAACGACGGATAAATTCTTCCAACTCTTTCTTCTTCTCTTCAGCTTTAGCCTTCTGGTTCTGCTGCTGGCGAAGTGCCAACTGACTTGATTCATACCAGAAGCTATAGTTACCGGCAAACATATTCACTTTACCGAAATCAATATCTACAGTATGAGTACAAACAGAGTCCAAAAAGTGACGGTCATGACTTACCACCAACACTGTGTGCTCGAAATTAGAAAGATATTCCTCCAACCAAGTCACCGTATCCATATCCAAATCATTGGTAGGTTCATCCAACAACAAGTTATCAGGATTACCGTAAAGTGCCTGCGCCAACATGACACGCACCTTTTCCTTACCACTCAGTTCCCCCATCAACATATAGTGCTTGTCTTCCTTTATGCCCAATCCGCTCAACAAAGAAGCAGCATCACTCTCGCATTCCAACCATCCAGTTCGGCAAACTTCTCTTCCAATTCAGAAACTTTCAAGCCATCTTCATCTGTAAAATCAGTTTTCGCATACAGTTCTTCACGCTGTTTCATAATGTTCCACAACACAGTATGTCCCATCATAACCGTATCCATGACTGTATATTCATCCCACTTAAAGTGATCCTGGCTCAATACAGACAGACGTTCGCCCGGTCCTAATACCACTGAGCCCTTAGTCGGTTCCAGCTCACCTGAAATTGCTTTCAAGAAAGTAGATTTTCCGGCGCCGTTCGCACCGATAACCCCGTAAATATTACCATTGGTGAACTTCATATTTACGTCATTATACAACACTCTTTTACCAAATTGAATGGCCAAGTTCGAAACTGTAATCATCCTAATATACCTTATTTATATAATTATTCTATTTTGGAATTGCAAAGGTAGGCATTTTAATTCAGAAAAGTATGCCAGTGTGGCAGAAATTCCGTACTTTTGCAAAATTATTACTCTAAGAAAACAACTAGGCACGAAATTTGTTAGCAGTAAATTAACCTAAAAGACCTGACTGTTATGAGTAAAAATAAGAAAAACAAAAAGTTTAATAAGAATATGAACCCAACAGAGAAGAACCAACCTCAAGACGAGGAAGTTTGAAAAATCAGGAAGCGGCAGAAGCTGCCATTGATGAAGAAACTCAGAAAGAAGCAACAGAAGAACTGAACGCTGAAGAGAAGGTGAACAAGGAATTGGCGGAAGCTCAGAAAACAATAGAAGAGCAGCATGACAAATACCTGCGTCTTTCAGCCGAATTTGACAATTACCGTAAACGCACCATGAAAGAGAAGGCCGAATTGATTAAAAATGGTGGAGAAAAGGCCATTACTGCCATTCTTCCTATTTTGGATGACTTGGAGCGTGCAGTAAAGACTTCAGAAACTTCGGATGATGTAAAAGCAATGCGTGAAGGAATTGAGTTGATCTACAACAAATTCCTGAAAGTATTGAACCAGGAAGGACTTCAGAAAATAGAAACTGACGGTGAGAACTTTGATACCGATTATCACGAAGCAATTGCATTAGTTCCAGCTCCTTCCGAAGAGAAGAAAGGAAAAATATTGGACTGTGTACAAACCGGTTATAAGCTGAATGACAAAGTAATACGCCACGCCAAAGTAGTTGTGGCTCAATAAAACAGTATCATAAAACGACATGGCAAAAAGAGACTATTACGAAGTTCTGGAGGTGGACAAAACAGCCACCCTTGATGTTATAAAAAAAGCATACCGCAAAAAAGCAATACAATATCATCCGGACAAGAATCCGGGAGATAAAGAAGCGGAAGAAAAATTCAAGGAAGCTGCCGAAGCTTATGATGTGTTGAGCAACCCGGATAAACGCGCCCGTTACGACCAATTCGGACATGCAGGAATGAGTGGAGCTGCCGGTGGAGGTTTTGAAGGATTCGGACAAGGTATGTCCATGGATGATATTTTCTCTATGTTCGGTGACATCTTCGGTGGACATGGAGGAGGTTTCGGAGGCTTTGGAGGTTTCGGTGGTGGCGGACGTTCCGCACAACGCAAGTTCCGTGGTTCAGACCTCCGTGTAAAAGTAAAACTGAACTTAAAAGAGATTTCTACGGGAGTAGAAAAGAAATTCAAACTGAAAAAGTACGTAACATGTGACCATTGCCATGGTTCAGGAGCCGAAGGAGAAGGAGGAACGGAAACGTGTCCCACTTGTCATGGAACAGGAAGTATCACCCGCACCCAACAAAGCATTTTTGGAATGGTGCAATCACAAAGCGTATGTCCACAATGTAACGGAGAAGGGAAAATAATTAAGAACAAATGTAAAGCTTGTGCAGGAGAAGGTATTGTATACGGAGAAGAAGTCGTGGAAGTGAAAATTCCTGCCGGTGTGGCTGAAGGAATGCAACTTTCTGTCAATGGGAAAGGAAATGCGGGCAAACATAACGGTGTTCCCGGTGATTTGCTTGTTGTCATAGAAGAAGAATCCCATCCAGACCTAATACGCGATGAAAATGATTTGATTTACAATCTGTTACTAAGCGTTCCGACTGCTGCTTTAGGAGGCACTGTAGAAATACCAACTATTGATAGCAAAGTAAAAGTAAAAATTGAACCAGGCACCCAACCAGGTAAGGTCTTACGCCTAAGAGGTAAAGGATTGCCCAATGTCAATAGTTATGGTTACAGTAACGGTACAGGTGATTTATTAGTCAATGTAAGCGTATATATTCCAGAAACGTTGAATAAAGATGAAAAACAAGCACTAGAGAAAATGCAAGAATCGGATAACTTCAAACCGAATACAAGCATTAAAGAAAAAATATTCAAGAAGTTCAAAAACTTCTTCGATTAATTTTTATACTACAAAGTGTCACAGAAAGAATACCTGGTTTTATATCTGCCTGGCATTCTTTTGTGACACTTTGCGGTAAATAAAAACATTTGCCATGAATTACGAAGAAACATTGGATTATTTATATAATAGTGCCCCATTATTCCAACATATAGGAAAAGATGCATACAAGGCAGGATTAGAAAACACTTATCTTTTAGACAAGTATTTCAACCATCCCCATCGCCAATTCCGAACCATTCATATAGCCGGGACCAATGGAAAAGGCTCTTGTTCACATACTTTAGCCGCCATTTTACAATCAGCCGGATACAAGACAGGACTTTACACTTCTCCACATCTGATAGATTTCCGTGAACGAATCCGCGTCAACGGAATTCCTGTATCCAAAGAATATGTCATAGACTTTGTAGAAAAACACCGTGCCTTTTTTGAACCTCTGCATCCTTCTTTCTTTGAACTGACTACCGCAATGGCTTTCCACTATTTTGCCCAAAGCCAAGTAGATGTAGCCATTATAGAAGTCGGCCTGGGAGGACGAATAGATTGTACAAAACATCATCCGTCCGGATCTATGTGTCATAACCAATATCAGTTTCGACCATATACAATTCTTAGGTAACACATTAGCCAAAATAGCCACAGAGAAGGCCGGAATCATCAAAGAAAAGACCCCGGTAGTTATCGGTGAAACCACACCCGAAACCAAACCTATATTTACAACCCGTGCTAAAGAAGTAAACGCTCCTATCTACTTTGCAGAAGAAGAACAGTTATTACACTCCTCCAGCATAAATGAAAAAGGTAAACGAATATATCAAACAGCCGACTACCTCAATCTGGAAGGCGAGCTGGAAGGACTTTGCCAACTTAAAAACACCAATACGCTTTTATCTGCCATCCGCCTATTAAAACAAGCAGGTTATCAACTTACCGAAAGCAATATACGCAAAGGATTCTCACAAGTATGTGAACTCACCGGCCTGATGGGAAGATGGCAAAAATTAGAAAGTGAACCGACTTTAATATGCGATACAGGACATAATGTAGGAGGTATTTCGTATATCATAGAACAATTAAAACATCAGAAATATGAACGATTACACATTGTAATAGGTATGGTAAACGACAAGGATATCAGTGGAGTATTGTCCATGCTTCCTAAAAATGCCACCTATTATTTTACCAAAGCCAGCGTAAAGCGTGCTTTATCCGAAAAAGAATTACAAAGCTTAGCGATGCAATCCGGGCTGCACGGAGATACTTATCCTGATGTAGAAACAGCTGTAACAGCCGCTAAAGAAAAGGCTAACAAAAATGACTTTATTTTTGTTGGAGGAAGCAGCTTTATCGTTGCGGATTTATTAAAATTTCACGTTTAGTCCGTTCACTTTTATAGAAAAAGTTTGGGAATACCGAAGAAAATCTTTTTATTTGCATTAGTTTTATACATAAAATAAAAAAGATTTTCAATAACATGATAAACACATCTACTTCCGATGAGAATTTATGCGGCCTGAAACGGGCCGATTTTCAGACAACAGTGAACGGGAAACAAACAGACCTCTTCATTCTGAAAAATGAAAACGGAGCTGAAATAGCTGTCACCAACTATGGTGGAGCAGTATTAGCTATTATGGTTCCGGACAAAAACGGTAAATATGCCAATGTCATTCAAGGACATGATAGTATAACCCATGTTATCAATAGCCACGAACCTTTCCTCAGTACTCTTATCGGTCGTTACGGAAACCGTATAGCAGGAGGCAAATTATTTTAGAAGGGAAAGAATATTCACTGACTATCAAACAATGGTCCCAACTCGCTGCATGGCGGTCCTACCGGATTTCATACCCGCATTTGGGATGCAGAACAGGAAACTCCCCAAAGCTTGAAATTGCATTATTTATCTGCTGATGGCGAAGAAGGATTTCCGGGAAATTTGGATATTCACGTAACGTACACTTTAAGTAATCAAAATGAATTCATCATTACTTACCACGCTACAACAGACAAAACAACATTGGTAAATCTTACTCACCACGGTTTTTTCAGCCTATCAGGCATTGCCAATCCTACGGCAACCGTTGATAACAACATCGTAACCATTAATGCTGATTTTTATACTCCGATAGATAATGTATCCATCCCTACAGGCGAAATTGCCAAAGTAGAAGGTACTCCTATGGATTTTCGTACTCCTCAAAGAGTAGACAGTAGAATCAATGACCCATTCGAACAGCTAGAATTCGGTGCCGGCTATGACCACTGCTATGTATTAAACAAACGTGAAGCAGGCACACTGAGTTTTGCAGCAAAATGTGTGGAGCCCGAAAGCGGTCGTAGCATGGAAGTATACACTACAGAGCCCGGTGTACAAGTTTATACTTCAAACTGGCACAATGGTTTCGAAGGTGCTCATGGAGCAACTTTCCCAGCAAGAAGTGCCATCTGTTTTGAAGCACAACATTTTCCTGATACGCCCAATAAAGGCCATTTCCCTTCTTGTGTTCTACATCCGGGGGAAACTTACAATCAAGTAACCATCTACAAATTCGGTGTAGAAAAATAATTTTATGAAATAACCTAATTAATAAACTTATAATTTTTCAAAACCATGAATCAACAAAAACAGAACGGTAATATCATCGCTATCATTACAATGTTCTTCCTTTTCGCGATGATTTCCTTCGTTACTAATCTTGCTGCGCCTTTCGGCACAATATGGAAAAACCAATATGCAGGTGCCAATACCTTGGGTATGATGGGAAATATGATGAATTTCCTCGCATATCTGTTTATGGGGATTCCTTCAGGTAATATGCTTGTAAAAATCGGATATAAAAAAACAGCCCTCATTGCCATGGCAGTAGGTTTCATCGGTTTGTTTATCCAATATATTTCCAGTTTGTTCGGTGCAGATATAGACGTATTCAATTTAGGAGAATATGCCATTAAAATGATTTTATCATCTACCTGCTTGGTGCTTTCGTCTGTGGTTTTTTGTGTATGTATGCTGAACACAGTAGTTAACCCGATGCTAAATCTTTTAGGTGGTGGTGGTAACAAAGGTAACCAATTAATCCAAGCCGGTGGTGCTCTAAACTCATTGTCAGGTACTTTGACTCCGCTTTTCGTAGGTGCCTTGATTGGTTCTGTTACCCCTCAAACAGCTATGTCAGATGTAGCTCCTCTGCTTTTCATCGCAATGGGTGTATTCGTATCAGCGTTTATCGCTCTTTCATTCATCGCCATTCCAGAGCCTCATCTAAGAAAAGCAGGTCATGAAAAAGAGAAATTCTCTCATAGCCCTTGGAATTTCCGCCATACTGTATTAGGTGTAATCGGTATCTTTGTGTATGTAGGTATTGAAATCGGTATTCCAGGCACATTAAATTTCTATCTTGCCGACCCAACGGAAAAAGGTGCGGGCCTGCTTGCCAACGGTGCCGCTATCGGTGGTGCTATTGCTGCCATCTATTGGTTGCTCATGTTAGTGGGACGTTCTGCAAGTAGTGTCATCAGCGGTAAAGTAGCTACACGCACACAATTGATTGTTGTTTCCGCAACAGCTATCTGTTTTATATTAATCGCAATCTTCACTCCAAAAGAAATCACCGTCTCTATGCCGGGATATAGTGTAGAAAATGGATTCGAAATGGCCTCTGTACCTGTCAGTGCCCTATTTTTGGTACTTTGTGGTTTATGTACGTCCATTATGTGGGGAGGTATCTTCAACCTCGCTGTAGAAGGTTTAGGCAAATATACCGCACAAGCTTCAGGTATTTTTATGATGATGGTTGTCGGTGGCGGTATTTTCCCATTATTACAGCAATTCATTTCTGACGCTGTGGGATATATGGCCAGCTATTGGTTAATTATCGCTTTGCTTGCTTATCTGTTGTTCTATGGTTTGGTAGGATGCAAGAACGTAAACAAAGACATTCCTGTAGAATAATTATAAAAACATATAGTATTAACTTTAAACTATTAATATCATGGATATAGAATACGTAAGAAGTCGCTTCATCAAACATTTTGATGGCACAACAGGTTCAGTATATGCATCACCCGGACGTATTAACCTTATTGGAGAACATACCGACTATAACGGTGGTTTTGTCTTTCCCGGAGCAGTAGATAAAGGTATGATTGCTGAAATCAAACCTAATGGTACTGATAAGGTACGTGCTTATTCTATTGATCTAAAAGACTATGTAGAATTCGGCTTGAACGAAGAAGATGCCCCTAAAGCCAGTTGGGCAAGATATATTTTCGGCGTTTGCCGCGAAATGATCAAACGTGGTGTAGATGTGAAAGGTTTTGACACTGCTTTTGCGGGTGACGTACCTTTGGGTGCAGGTATGTCTTCATCTGCTGCATTGGAAAGTACGTATGCTTTCGCTATCAACGAACTTTTCGGTGACAACAAAATAGATAAATTTGAATTAGCCAAGGTAGGTCAGGCAACAGAACATAATTATTGTGGTGTAAATTGCGGTATTATGGATCAATTTGCATCTGTATTCGGAAAAGAAGGTAGTTTGATCCGTTTGGACTGTCGTTCATTGGAATATCAATACTTCCCGTTCAAACCGGAAGGTTACCGATTGGTATTGGTTGACTCGGTAGTCAAACACGAATTGGCTTCTTCTGCTTATAATAAACGTCGCCAAAGCTGCGAAGCTGCTGTAGCCGCCATCCAGAAAAAACATCCTCATGTAGAATTTTTACGTGATTGTACAATGGAAATGTTGCAGGAAGCAAAAGCCGAGATCAGTGAAGAAGACTATATGCGTGCAGAATACGTCATTGAAGAAATCCAACGTGTACTTGATGTTTGCGATGCTTTGGAAAGAGGTGATTACGAAACCGTAGGACAGAAGATGTATGAAACCCACTATGGCATGAGTAAATTGTATGAAGTAAGCTGTGAGGAACTTGATTTCTTGAATGATGTTGCTTTCGACTGCGGTGTTACCGGTTCACGTGTAATGGGTGGAGGTTTCGGTGGATGTACAATCAACCTAGTTAAAAATGAACTATACGAAACATTCATCACCACTGCCAAAGAAAGATTCAAAGAGAAGTTCGGAAGAAGTCCCAAAGTTTACGATGTAGTCATCAGTGACGGTTCTCGCAAGCTGGTATAAAAAAGATCTCAAATTCGCTAACATATGAAAAAACCGCTTTGGATTCAAAGCGGTTTTTTCTTCTTTATGCTATAAAAGTGTAGGAAATACACTTTTATGTTGCACAACATACTCTTTTCATATCCAATGTATTAGTAATAGTGTTACTTTTACACCCAAAATCATATACTCTATTACTAATTAGTACTTTATTATCATGAAAGCATGAAAAAAACCTTTCTGGGAACCGGTATCGCACTGACCTTGTTAAGTGCTTGCGCTCCCAAACAATCTCAAGAAACACTTACAAAGTCCGGATTAAACCCCACTAATTATGAAACAATAGTGGATGGCGTAAAACCTGTTAAACTGTATACGCTAAAGAATGCAGCCGGAATGGAAGTATGCGTAACTAATTTTGGCGGACGTATTGTATCTATCATGGTCCCCGACAAAAACGGAAATCTAAAAGATGTAGTGCTGGGTTTTGACAGCATTGCTGACTACCAAAATATACCAAGCGACTTCGGTGCTTCTATCGGACGCTATGCCAACCGCATTAATAAAGGAGTCATCGTAATGGATGGAGAAACCATTCTATTACCCCAAAATAATTTTGGTCACTGCCTGCATGGAGGTCCTAAAGGATGGCAATACCAAGTTTATGAAGCAAACCAATTAAACGACAGTACTATGACACTGACTATGAAGTCACCGGATGGAGATGCCAATTTTCCGGGAAATGTAACCGCTACTGTTACTTATGCACTGACAAGAGACAATGCCATCGACATAAATTACGAAGCGACAACTGACAAAAAGACTGTTATCAATATGACCAACCACT
>ENA-OPZC01000209-OPZC01000209.1-human-gut-metagenome-genome-assembly--contig:-NODE-209-length-11540-cov-1.364759_pt1 | contig 11540 bp, 9 predicted proteins | sample MGYA00242477_ERZ504491 | MGnify/ENA primary metagenome ERZ504491 (study PRJEB26092, sample SAMD00036249) | human gut metagenome | host: Homo sapiens | study: EMG produced TPA metagenomics assembly of... | reverse complement strand
GTCTTAAAAAGTGAGAGTGACTTTCGGGGCACTCTCACTAACAATTCCAAGATAAGACTTTCTCCGACAGGAGAATCTTATATAATAAAAACTTTAGATTTATAAAACAGAATCTCTGGCTTGTGACAAGCCGGAGATTTTTTATGTATATAACGGCAATCATCTCAGCGTGGAGAAAGAATATGAAGAATCTATGACGGATTCAGCGATGAATGTTTCATGGTAATTTGCTGATAAATATGCAGTTATGCGTATATGACGGATTTGAAGGATTTTACAACGGTTTTACTGTTTTAGGTGAAACTTGACCATTCATCAGTTTCGGTCCTAGAAGTTTAATCAGACTTGGTTGCCCGCAGTATCTCGCGTTTTCCCCCCGGAGCCGGGAAGGCGTTCTACTGTGAATCCGGCTGTTTGCAGCATCCTTCTTACCACCCCTTTGGCACAGTAAGTTGTCAGGATACCTCCTTCATTCAATACCTTGTATAAAGTATCGAAAAGAGATTGCTCCCACATTTCGGGTTGTTTTTCGGGAGCGAAGGCATCAAAGTAGATGATATCGTATAAGGGAACGGCGGGACGGCTGCCTTCCTCCGGGTTGAAAAGCCGGGTAAAATCATCTTCAATTTTATGTAATGTGAACCAAGGGGATACCTCTGTTTCTGTGTTCCAGGGCGCCCGGTGAATGGCGTAATAATCCTCCTCATGCTGTTTGCCGATCAGGCGGGGGTAGTCCAGTTGCTTCAAGGTTTCTTCGGCTAACGGATAGCGTTCGATACCGGTATAATGTACTTTCCGTCGGGTCTCTTCTGCTGAAAGCAGTGTCAGAAAGGCATTCAGCCCTGTTCCTAGTCCTATCTCCAGAATGTGGGGCTCGGAAACGGTAGAATGCTTTAATCCCATTTCGATAAAAATATGTTGTGACTCCGTCAGTGCCCCTTTCACCGAATGATAATGTTCGTCCAGTTCGGGTACATAGAGGGTATAACTTCCATCTGCTGTTTGTTCCAGTTTCATAATTTTAATGCATTAAAGCGGAGGCTTCCAATACTCCCCATACCAATAAGGCGTAGCGGAGTATCTTTCCGATGGTCATAGCGAGAATGACAATCCATATATTGGCACGCATCATGCCCAATACAATGGATATGGCACTTCCCAAAATAGGGATAAAGGCGAAGAAAGCCATCCAGGCACCCCGTCCGTGTACAAACCGCTCCGCACGGTCCATCTTCTCTTTTTTTACATGAAAATATTTCTCGATCCATTCCATATTGCCCAGATGTCCCATCCAGTAGCAGGTCATGCCTCCGGCAACATTGCCGGCGGTGGCGGCGGTTATACTGATCACCGGGTCTAAGCCCAACGGACCTACACAGGCTGCCAATACGGCCTCCGAACTGAAGGGGAGAACACTTCCGGCTATAAAAGAGCCTAGAAAAAAGACCCCAATATCCCCAGTCGATCAGGAATTGAAGAATTGCATCCATAAATTGTATATAGTTAGAACTATTAATAGAACAAATGTAATGATGAAAAAGATGCCGGTAAAGCGGTTGTGGGTTAAAGTAAATAAATGTCCTGTTAAAATGGCTCCTACAATGACCTGCATCTGCAACAGGATGTCGAAATGCTGTGGCTGTAAGATACCCAGTAAATAAATCCAGGCTTCAACGGCGATCAGGAAAAAAAGGAATATACGCGTGCGTACCTTGTCTAAATAAGAAACATGGAAATAATGCACGCTGCTGACCAGTGATATCAAGGTGATGATTCCACAGGATATGATTCTGTCCATCCCTAATGTCCCATAACTGATGGGTTGAAAATGAATAAGCTCCTGTAAAGGGTGATAGAAGAGATTCATTTTGTCGTAATAGAACGCATAGCCGAAAAAGAGCCAGTAGGGCACACAGAGTCCTGTAAGTCCGGCAAAGAAACTTTTGAGTGACAGGGATCTGAAACTGATCATCCCCAAATAGAACAGAGGTACAAAGTAAAGCAACTGTGGAAACAACAGGCTTCCCAGTCCGATGAAAAAGAAAGCGTGGAATATACTTCCCGCCGGATAGGGAGATTCGTAGCTGCTGAATAATTGGGAAATAGCGATCAGAAAAGTGAGTGGCGCAAAAACGGCATACTGGAAGGAATGCAGAAACAGGCAGGCCGTGGACAGGAATACGTAAAAGCTGACATGCAAGGTACTGCGTGTCCGTATCAGCGTGAAGGCGGTGTTTATCTCGATCAGCAGATAGGCAGTCAAAGCACAGACCAGCAAATTGATTACATCCTGCCATTCATTGCCCGTGATGATCCGGAGAAGCAGGCATATAAGGATGGCAACAGGGAAGGTGAATCTTCCCTTTGCCATATCTATTTGGAATTTGTCATAGCCTGCCATGGGGTGATAGTCCGCTGATTACAGGTCGAAATCCAATATCTGAACGGAAATATTTCTTGTCGAAATTGATTTTCTTCGCATTGGCGAATGATTGTGCCAAGGCTTCTTCTTTATTGGCACCGTAGGAGCTGACTGCAATGACACGTCCGCCGCTAGTGACTACCTGTCCGTCTTTCAGTGCTGTTCCTGCATGGAATACAATGCTGTTTTCAATTTCTTCTACTCCGCTGATGGCAAATCCCTTGTCATAATGTTCCGGATATCCGCCGGATACCAGCATGACGCATACTGCCGAACGGGGGTCTATCTCCAGGACTTTTTCATTCAGATTGCCTGTTGCCACTCCTTCAAGCAGTTCCACCAAGTCACTCTTGATGCGCAGCATGACACTTTCCGTTTCCGGGTCGCCCATGCGTACATTGTATTCAATGACCATCGGTTCGCCTTTTACATTAATCAGACCGAAGAAGATAAAGCCTTTATAGTCGATGCCTTCTGCTGCCAGTCCTTCTACTGTGGGGCGGATGATACGTTCTTCCACTTTTTCCATCCATGCTTTGTCGGCAAACGGAACAGGAGATACACTACCCATACCACCGGTGTTCAGCCCTTTGTCGCCTTCGCCGATGCGTTTGTAGTCTTTTGCTTCGGGCAGAATCTTGTAGTTCTTTCCATCGGTCAGAACGAATACGGAACATTCTATACCGCTCAGGAATTCTTCAATCACTACGGTGGCGGAAGCGTCACCGAACATTCCGCTCAGCATTTCTTTCAATTCTTTCTTGGCTTCTTCCAGGGTGGGCAGAATCAGTACGCCTTTTCCGGCGCAAAGACCGTCGGCTTTCAGTACGTATGGAGCTTCCAATGTTTCCAGAAAGGCTAATCCTTCTTCCAGATTTGCGGCAGTGATACTTTTGTAACCGGCTGTCGGGATATTATGGCGTTGCATGAAGCCTTTGGCGAACTCCTTGCTGCCTTCCAGTACCGCACCCGCTTTTGAAGGCCCGATAACAGGAATGTTTTTCAGCGCTTCATCTTTTTTGAAATAGTCATAGATTCCTTTGACTAACGGGTCTTCGGGACCTACCACTACCATATCTATATTATTCTTTACTACAAACTCTCTGATTGCTGTAAAGTCATCTGCTTTAATCGCTACATTCTCGCCTACATTACTTGTGCCGGCATTTCCCGGAGCGATATAGAGTTTCTCGATTTTGGGACTTTGAGCAATCTTCCATGCCAGGGCGTGTTCACGTCCGCCTGAGCCTAATAGCAACAGTTTCATAATCTTATCTTTTGTTTATTTTAAGTGGTCTTCAAAATAGCGTGTAATGCGTTCATACAAGTGCACACGGTCGCGTCCGAACATATTATGACCGTCGCCCGGATACATAAAGAAATCGGGTTGGGTTCCGGCATCAATGCAGGCACGGAGGAAACTGATGCTGTGCTGGGGAACACAAGTGGGGGTCATTGGCGCCAATGATCACTTCCAGACGTCCTTTCAGGTTTCCGGCTCTCAGCTTCAGGTTGGCGTTCTTGTAGCTTCGGGGTTGGTTTGCGGAGTATCCATGTAGCGTTCGCCGTACATTACTTCGTAGTAAGCCCAGTCGATGACAGGACCGCCGGCTACTCCTACTTTGAATAGTTCGGGGTAAGTCAGCATCAAGTTGGTGGTCATGAAACCACCGAAGCTCCAACCATGTACGCCAATGCGGTTATTGTCCACATAACCCAATGATTTTAAGAAATCCACTCCTTTTACCTGGTCTTTCATCTCTTCGGTTCCCAATTGGCGGAACGTACAGTTCTCAAATTCCAGTCCCCGGTTGTCACTGCCCCGGTTGTCAACGGTCAGCATGACGTAACCCAGTTGTGCCATGTAAATATCCCATCCGCGGGCGTCATAGTTGCGGTTGTTGTGGATTAGTTGGGCATGTGGTCCGCCATACACGTAGACTACGGCCGGGTATTTTTTGTTGGGGTCAAAATTCACCGGCTTTATCAGGCGGTAGTATAAGTCGGTCTTGCCGTCGGCTGCCTTGAGGGTACCGACAGTGATTTCGGGCATATTGTATGCTTCCAACGGATTGGTGGCGGTCAACAGGCTGATAGTCTTTCCCTTTCCGGAAGTGGGAACGATCTCGATATTCCGGGGAATGGTGAAAGAAGTATAATTGTCTATCACATAGTTGCCGCTACCGGACAGTTGTACATGATGCATACCGTCTTTATTGCCGATGAGGCGGCGTTTGCCTGTCTTTACATTCACAGCGTATGCGTTGCTCTGCAAAGGGGAAACCTCTGTGCTCATGATGATGACTTCCTTGGTCTTTTCATTGAATCCGAGGATGTTTTGTACTACCCAGTTGCCTTGGGTAAGCTGTCTGGTCTTGTAGCTTTCCCGGTAAGAACCTCCGGCCGCGGCTCCATGTGATTCCGGATATACGGAAGTCTTGGTGTCCATCAGGTAAAGATGGTTGTAGCCGTCGCGCTGGCTCTGATAGATGAACTTCGTGTGGTCCCAAGGCAGAAAGACGATGGGATGTTGGGGTTCTACATATTTAGTATGCTTCTCTTCGTAAAGGGGATTGCTTTTCAGTGGCTCTCCTGTTTCCGCGTCATAGCAGCATAGCAGGGCATGGTTCTGGTCACGGTTCAGTTCAATGACATAAACGCTTTTTTCGTCAGGACTCCAGCTGATATTGGTAAAATAACGGTCGGTAGGGTCTCCGGCTTTCAGATAAACTGTTTTTTGGGTCTCCGGATTGTAGATGCCGACAGTCACTTTGTGGCTGGTCATTCCTGCCATCGGATACTTGTCCGGCTCCAGTGTCGCTATGCGGGTGGAGGTATTTACTTGTGGATAATCGGTTACCATGCTTTCGTCCATGTGGTAGAAAGCAAGCAGATTTCCTTTCGGACTCCAGAAAGTACCTTTCGAGATACCAAATTCCTGACGGTGTACACTTTGTCCGCATACGATGCCTTTCGGTTCGTCGGTGACTTGTTGCGTTTTCCCGTCGGCAGTCGTTACAAACAGATTGTTGTCAAGGGTATAAGCCAATGAACGGCTTTCCTTGTTCCAGTCCTGGTTGGCGGCTTTAGGAGAGAGAGGCTGACTCCATATTATTTCCTTTTTAGTTAAATCGATCAGCACTTTATTGGATGTGGTATTTACCAACATCATCTTTTCAACGTATGGGAAAGATACATTTCTGAAGTGGTTGATTTTCCCTAATTTCTTGTTTGCCAACAGTTCATTCACTTCCTGCAAAGTGATAAGTACGTTTTCCTTCCCATTTGCCGGCTGGATGGTTTTTACCTCTTCTATGTCGGCGTTGATGCATACATCTCCCCACCATTGCAAACCATACAGGTTTTGTTGGAAGCAGGTTATAATAATTGTTTCCTCCCGGCATCAAGTCTTCCAGTGTGAAACTTTTCTTGTCTTGTGCCCATGTTACAGATGAAGCCATGATTAATAAGGCAATCAGATTGATTAATTTTCTCATAACTGTTTATTCTTCTGTCTTTTCCTTATTGTCGTCAAATTTACGGGGACTGCTTTTGAAATTGTCGCGGCCTTCACGTCTGTCACCAAAGTTGCGGTGTTCTCCTCTTTTGAAATCGCCACGTCCCTCACGTTTGTCATCAAAAGAGCGTCTTTCTCTGCGCTCTCCTCCTTTGTACTCTCCGTGTCCTTCACGTCTGTTGTCAAAACTACGACGTTCTCTGCGTTCTCCATATTCTACCTTTTCCGTGTTACGGCGCGGGCGGATTTCTTCCCGGCGGGGCTTGAATTCCTGATCGGCGTTCTCACTACGGAATTCTTTGAATTTGCCGTTGAATAATTGGTATTTGCGGAATTCACATTCCAACGAACCGTTGAACAGGGGGATTTTTATAGAAGGCTTTAAACCAATCTGGTCGAAACATTCTTCACGGTAACTTAGTACCCATGCATCATTGCCGGTGAAAGAGTGTTTCAGACGTTCGCCTATCATTTGATACAGGCCCAGCAAATCATTGGTTGAGATACGTTCTCCATAAGGAGGGTTGGTGATGATGATGCTTTTTTCTTTGGGTTGCTCAAATTGCTGGAACGGTTGGATTTTTAAGATAATCTCCTTGCTCAGTCCGGCTGCTTTCACATTGTGAGTGGCAATTTCATTTGCTTTCGGATTATTGTCATATCCAAAAATCTTATGTGTGAACTCACGTTCCTGTGAGTCGTCATTGTAGATGCGGTCAAATAGTTCCTGATCAAAATCGTTCCACTTTTCAAAAGCGAACTCCTTGCGGAATACGCCGGGAGCGATGTTACGTGCTATCAGGGCGGCTTCGATAGGTATTGTTCCTGAACCGCACATCGGGTCTATCAAATCACATTCGCCTTTCCATCCGGTCATCAGGATCATACCGGCTGCCAGTACCTCATTCAAAGGAGCTTCTACGGCTTCCTGGCGATAACCCCGGCGGTGGAGTGACTCGCCCGAACTATCCAGTGACAGAGTGCATTTATTTTCGGCTATATGGATGTTCAGTGCCACATCGGGATGGTTGATGCGTACCGAGGGGCGCTCTCCTGTCTTTTCACGGAAATAGTCCACAATGGCGTCTTTTACTTTGTAGGCTACGAACTTGGAGTGACGGAACTCGTTCGAGAAAACCACAGCGTCTACGGCAAAACTTTTATCTTTATCCAAGAAGTCTTCCCACGCAATGGCCTTGATAGCTTCGTAAACTTCATCGGCATTCTTCGCCTCAAAATGTTTGATGGGTTTCAGGATGCGGATGGCAGTACGCAGGCAGAAGTTTGCCCTATACATCATTTCTTTATCGCCCGTAAAGGCTACCATGCGTCTTCCTACTTCTATATTGCTGGCTCCCAGCTCGGTGAGTTCTTTTGCCAGTACTTCTTCCAGTCCCTGGAAAGTCTTGGCGATTAGCTCGAATTCTTCCTTCATCTTAAATGATAATTACGTAATTTCAATTGATGGGACAAATTTAATGATTTTCTGTTTGCTAATCAATTATTTAGAGAATTAATCTGTTTGATGAAGCAAAAAAGAGGATGAAATCGGGGCGTCCACGCTCCTTGCCGGGGTCTTTATTTACCTTTGATTATAAAAATTATTTAAAAACGGAATTGGGTATATCTGTGGAATAAATTGACAAAATATGTATCCGGCAATGTAATTGTTATCCTATAGAAATAAATTCTACACAGGAATTTGCCATTTTTGCTGAATCAAGAAACTTAAATAGAAATCAGAATGAAAATGGAATTGACGGATGAGAAACGTAAGGGATATGTGGTTTGTGCTTTAATGATACTGGTCTCTTGTTTGTATTTGGTTTATTTGGGGTACAGTCTCTACCGTATGGGGCATGCTTAGGACAAAATGAAACCATATCTGTATCACACAGGTATGGTTTCTGTAAGAGAAATTCTATGATTAATAGGTTGAGTGACTTTTATGCGAATTCTTCTGCCAGATAGACTTCGTTTATTTCGCAGAAAAACTCATCGGCGATATCTGACAGGGTTTCCAATGCTTCTTCGGCAGTTTCGCCGTAAGTGCAGCATTGGTGGTAGTCTGTTAAAAAGGCGTAATATTCCCCGTCGGGTGTACATTCTATCTGATATTCATTGCTTTTAAGTTTCATATATACCTCCTTTTTTATTGTACTGCAAATATCGTATTTACCTGTTACAGGAAGGTGTATAGGACGTTACTGTTTTATTAAAAAGTTTGCTGCCATACTACTTTTTAGACCATTTTGTGATGTCAGCATTTCTATGATGGCAAAGGGGTTTTATTCGTCTTTGTTTTTTCGCTGTACGATACGTGATCCGGCAGGTACATTTTCTGTTACCCAAATATTACCTCCTACGGTAGCACCCTTGCCAATAGTAACACGCCCTAAAATGGTTGCATTGGAATATACAATGACATCGTCTTCTAAAATAGGATGGCGTGGAATGCCTTTAATGGGATTTCCATTATTGTCTAGCGGAAAGCTTTTAGCTCCTAATGTTACCCCTTGATAGAGTTTCACATTATTTCCGATGATGCTGGTCGCTCCGATTACTACACCTGTACCGTGGTCGATAGTGAAATGGTGTCCTATTTGTGCCCCCGGATGAATATCGATACCGGTTTCCGAATGTGCCATTTCTGTAATGAAGCGGGGGATTAAAGGTACACCCAGTATTAACAGCTCATGTGCGATGCGGTAATTGCTGATAGCGCGGATAGCCGGATAGCAACTGATGATTTCACCAAAGCATGTGGCGGCGGGATCACCATAATATGCGGCTTCTACATCGGTAGCCAGAATGCGGCGGAGTTCGGGCAGTTTACTGATGAAACGAGCTGCCAGCAAAGAGGCTGTTTCTCTGCACGGTTCATTGTCATCGGTTGCATTTTTACTGTTTTCCTGTCCGAAGCAAAGTCCTGCCAGAATTTGTTCAGTCAGCAGACCGAACAGGGTTTCTACATTTACACCGATATGGTAGTTGATGGTATGGCTGTTAACGGTGGAATTACCAAAGTAGCCGGGGAAGATAATGGCGCGTGCCAATTCTACTATCTTGTATAGGGATTTGGCAGATGGTAAAGGATCTCCATCTTTGTGTTGGTGGAATAATCCTTTATAGGACTGGCTTTCAGATAATTCATCTACTGCCTGCGTTAATATGTTCGTGTAATTGAATGTAGTCATGAACTGAATGCTTTAGAAGGACAAAAGTAAGTAAATTCTATATTATTGCCAATAAATAGAATGAATATTGATGTTAATCCTTTATTTTTGCAGAAAAAAGGGAATATTTATGGTAAATAAGAAAAATCCATTTGCTTTTAAGGCAAAACAGGAAACTAAAAAGAAGTCCGGTGGTAAACGGATCGGCAAATCGAAGCCGGATAAAGCGAATAATCAGTTGAATAGAAGAGTGAAGTAAATGAAACTATTGTCTTGTTGTAGGGGAAGAACCAGTCTGCCCCTACAACAGGATGTTAATCTTTATTTCTCGACCAAAGCGAAATCAAGTTGCTTTTTCTCCAGATTGGCGCGGGCCACTTTAATGGTAACCGGATCTCCCAAACTGAATTTTTTGTGATGCCGGCGTCCCGTCAGACAATAGTTCTTTTCATCGAAATCATAATAGTCATCACCAAGGTCACGCATGGGAATCATACCTTCGCACTTGTTTTCGTTCAGTTCCACATAAAGTCCCCATTCGGTAACTCCGGAAATGACTCCATCGAACTCCATGCCCAAACGTTCACCCATAAACTCTACTTGTTTGTATTTTACAGAGGCACGTTCCGCATTGGCGGCGATTTGTTCCATTTCAGAGCTATGGTCACACAATTCTTCGTATTTCGCTTCCTGTACCGTACGTCCTCCTGCCAGATAGCGGGTGAGCAGACGATGAACCATCATATCCGGAAAACGGCGGATAGGTGAGGTAAAGTGAGTATAATAGTCAAATGCCAGACCATAGTGGCCAATATTATGTGTGGAATAACGGGCCTTTTGCATGGCACGCAAGGATACGGTTTCCACCAGATTTTGTTCTTTCTTGTTCTTTATGTCGTCCAGTAAACGATTGATGGATTTGGATATCTCAGTTTTGCTACCCGATGTACGTATCTTATATCCGAAGCGATTGATAAACCAATTCAAGTTCTCCAGTTTATCGGGGTCCGGAAGGTCGTGGATACGATAAGGGAATACTTTGGCTTTCTTGTTTTTAGGTACTTTACCGATTTTTTCGGCAACCGTGCGGTTGGCCAACAACATAAATTCCTCTATCAACTTATTGGCCTCTTTGGATTCTTTGAAGTAGACACTGAGCGGTTTGCCGGTTTCGTCTATCTCAAATTTCACTTCTACGCGGTCAAAGTCAATAGCACCGGCAGCCAATCTTTGTTTACGCAGGATTTGTGCCAGTTTGTTCAGTTCCAGAATTTCTTCTTTGTAGTCGCCTTCACCCGTTTCAATCACTTTTTGCGCCTCCTCATAGGTGAAACGGCGGTCGCTCTTTATAATGGTGTGCACGATGCGCGAGTCTTTCACCTCTCCCTTTTCATTCATATTGAAAATGACGGAGAATGCCAGTTTCTCTTCGTCGGGGCGGAGGGAACAGATGAAGTTACACAGCCGTTCGGGCAACATGGGGATGGTACGGTCTACCAGATAAACGGAAGTAGCGCGTTTTTCAGCTTCTTTGTCGATAACGCCTCCTTCTTTTACATAATGAGTAACATCGGCAATGTGTACGCCTACTTCCCATAGTCCCGGTTTGATGAGACGGATGGAGAGCGCGTCATCAAAGTCCTTTGCATCTTTAGGGTCAATGGTGAAAGTTGTTACATTGCGGAAATCTTCACGTTCTGCATAGTCCGCCTCGGAAATCTCTGCCGGAATCTTTTCGGCAGCGGTTTCTACATTCTTGGGATATACGTAAGGTAAGCCGAATTCGGCCAGAATGGCATGCATTTCAGTTGTGTTTTCTCCTGCTTTTCCCAAAATATCAATGACTTGTCCTATCGGGTTTTTTGCCTCTTCGGGCCATTCTACAATTTTCACGACTGCTTTGTCCCCATTCTTTCCACCTTTCAGCTTATCTTTCGGGATAAAAATATCATTTGCCAGAGTGCGGTTCTCGGTCAGCAGAAAGGCGTAGAATTTCTCTACTTTCAGTGTGCCGACAAAAGTATCGTTGGCACGTTCCAGAATCTCTATCACTTCACCTTCCGGGTTCCGGTTCTTACGTTTGGCAAAGAGGGCTATTTTTACTTTGTCATTATTCATGGCATGTGCCGAATTACGTTCGGCTATGAAAATAGTTTCTCCACCATCATCGGGGATGAAGGAGTTCTTGCCGTTGCTTTTACGCTGAAAGACGCCAGTCATAATCAGACCGTGGTCGTTCAGTTTGTAGTGTCCTTTTTCTACTTCTTGCAGAAAATCATCCTCAATCATTTCAGTAATGATGTCGGCACAAAGCATTTTAAGAGGATGTGTAGTAAGGTTCAGACTGCTTGATAATTGTTTCAGACTGAATGTTTCGTTCGGTTTTGTGTGGAATAAGCTTATCAGCGTTCAGACATTTCGCTTT
>ENA-OPZC01000202-OPZC01000202.1-human-gut-metagenome-genome-assembly--contig:-NODE-202-length-11724-cov-1.180650_pt1 | contig 11724 bp, 10 predicted proteins | sample MGYA00242477_ERZ504491 | MGnify/ENA primary metagenome ERZ504491 (study PRJEB26092, sample SAMD00036249) | human gut metagenome | host: Homo sapiens | study: EMG produced TPA metagenomics assembly of... | reverse complement strand
TTTCAATATCGGTAATCATACCGGTATTGGTTCCCTTGATGATTACGGACGCCCCCGATTAAAAGGCATTCCGTTAGCATCCTGCACATTACCTGAAAACATGTTTTTTTTCTGCTGTACGCTTTCCACACGATCTGAAACCGGAGAAGATAGTGCATGGTTTTCCACTGCGAGCACGGAGCTCAATCCTGTAATAGACATTGCCGAATAGGCAACTACAAACAAACATCTGCATTTGTCTGTAATTCGAGTGTGTGTGTCTTTATTCCTCATAAAATTGAGTATATTTATAAATACCATATATGAGTTCAGCTTATTCATACCATATTCCAATCGTCATTCTGTCACTGAATAAGCCTAATCTTTCTCCGTATTACATTAAGGTTGTGACAAATATATAAATTAAAATCTATAAAAGAAACAAAATGAATATTTTTTTCTCCTCATATCGATAAATAAAAATACAACATTCATCCAAATAAAAATGTGCCAAAAGTATTTACTACCTTTGGCACATACCCACCCGGCTGTTTGATATATCAATAAACCGCCGAAGCGATCACTTGTATAAACAAAATAAGGAACACCATTGCAATCGGATACACCGTAGCATATGCAACACTCGGAATATTACTATCTACCATGGAATCGGCTGCCGCAAGACCGGGAGTACTGGTCATACCACCGGTGATGGTGCCCAGCAAATCCAACAAACTGATTTTAAAGACCAACCTGCCAACCACAACGGCAACCAGCATAGGCACGACAGTAATGGCCGCCCCCACTCCGAACAATAACAATCCGCTCTCCTGAAAAGTAGCCACCAGATTCTTACCGGCAGAAGTACCGACCTCAGCCAAAAACAGCAATAAGCCCAACTGACGTAACAACTGATTGGCAGGACCGGACATAGACCACAATATAGGTCCTGTCTTTCCCACGGCACTCAGCAGCAATGCCACCATCAGCACTCCTCCGGTCAATCCGGGTGAAAAGGAAACGCTGTCTGAAAATGAAATAATTTATTTTGCCGAACAATACACCTAATACAATCCCCATAGCTATCGGGAAGAAATCAGTATCAGACAACTGTTTGGCATTATTCCCCAACAAACGGGCAACGCCTCTGAGTCCTTCCCGTTCACCGACCACCATCAGCTTATCACCGAATTTCAAGGCCAAATCCGGAGAAGGTGACAAGTCTATGCCGCTTCGACGGATACGGGTTACCGTACAACCAAAGTTACGTTGTAAATTCAGATCCCCCAATTGCTTGTTTATCATATCTTTCTTTGTCAGCAATAAAGATTCAATCTCCTGTGTCTGATCCAGAGGCAATTCACCTTCCTCCCGTTCTCCAACCAATACGGCAAACTGATTCAGCGCTTCCTCACTTCCCACCGCCTGCACATAGTCCCCTTCCAGCAACATGGTATTCGCTTAGGCATCAATATAGAATCCTCATGCTTTACCCGTGAAATGACGGCCCCCGTCATGGCACGTGCATTTATTTGCGCCAAAGTACGTCCGAATACCGCTTGATTGGTCACTCTGAAAATGCAAGTTGTCAGTTCCGGAAAACCGCTGCGCCGTTCCAGTTCCAACCTGCGCGCTTCTTTATCCAGATCCACCCGCATAATCTTGGGTAACAGCTTCACAAACAAAAATCACCCCTATCACTCCAAACGGGTAAGCAATACCGTATGCAATGGAAGCCAACGGTGAATTTGTACTGTCTATAGCTACCGCCAGACCGGGCGTACTGGTCAATGCCCCTGCTATCAATCCCACCACACTGGGCGTATCAATGTCAAAAGCATACTTCAGTCCTACCGCCGTCAGACAGGCAGAGCAAATAATAAGCATAGTGATAAGAATCAGTGTCTTTCCTTTACTTCTGAAAGAATCAAAAAATCCGGGACCGGCCTGAATACCGATGGTAAAGATAAAAAGCACCAGACCGAAGTTCCCCAATTCTTTAGGAATGATCACACCGAAATGTCCGAAAAGCAAGGCAATGAAGATAACGGCCGACACATCCAGCGACAAACCCTTTATCTTAATCCTCCCTAGCATAAAACCCAACGCTACAATAAGGAAGAGCGAGAAATAAGAAGAATGCAGTAAATCAATTAACATATTTTTAAGAGGTTAGTTTCAGAGCACAAAGATATGTAAAAATGCCAAATGCTGAAACTTTCCCCTTACTATTTGCAGAAACCATTCCTCCTATTGCACATCCAGCGCATCCAGTGCCAGCCCCTCCATATCCGGAGCGGAAAGCACCACCTTATAATAGCCGGCATTGATATACGTACCCGTCGTTGTACTCAGCATACGCCACTTTCCGGGAGTTTCGGCAAAAGTCAGATGATCCTCCTTCAGTACCACCCCTTTGGAGTCGATGAACTGCATACGCACCTTCATAGGCTTCCCCGTAGCGTTCATGTATTTAAAACGAGCATAGACCTGTGCCAGACCGGTAGAGATATTCCAGGTAATACTGCTTTTCTCACCTTTACCAAAGAAGACACCGGTTTGTTTCTTGACCTCTTTCTTTATAAACTTGCCTTTCAACATAGCGTCCTCGGCTTGATAAGTCACATTGGCACGGGCATTTTTATCTTCAGGCAATAATTCTTTGGGAGTCTTTTCCATCACATCCTTGTCTTGGGCAGCCCAGCTGAAACTTACATTCCGGTCATCAGCCCCTTGATTAGCAACAGGCTCCACAGAAGCGGCCGAAGCTATCGCAATGCCACAAATCAGAGCTTGCCCCGCTTTCACCTCCGGAAAATCAATCTTCAAGACCCCACCTTTCACAACTGCATTCACCACCTTTTTGCAAGCGCCGTCATGCCCCGCTTCAGCCCATACATCCAAGTCATCCAGAAGCACTTTATCATTTACCGCTACATCAAAAATACGCAAGCCTTCACAATCCGTCTGTACGCCGCCTCCCGTACCATGCCAGGGCTCTGTAAAATAAAGTTCCACACGATATTCGCCATCCGGAACGGGAAAGCGGAAATTCAGTTTATGGCGTCCGAAACGGAAAGTCTGGAACAGCTCCCAATCCCTAGTGCCATGAATGGGATCATTCGTGGTACGCTGGCTCGCCTGATAAGCTCAATAACTGCACACTATCCGACGGATGGATAAACGATTCCGCCCACGAATGAGAATAACGGCTGTTATCCTGCGCCCAGACCTGACCATACGTATCCGTATAAGCATCTCCCCCGCAATTCAAACGATAAAGATACGTATATCCCTCAGCTCCTTTCAACAAATCAGTTCCGTTCAACCGGTCGGCAGCAACAGGCACTATAACAGAACCACGGTAAAGAGCTTCAAAATGAGGAGCTTTTTCCAAACCGTCCAGCACCAGCACATCTTCCGCTGCCGGTTTTCCTTTAAAGTATCCCACGGCACGAAGCACATTGTAACGGATATCACGGTTCTCCCACATAAAATGAGTACCTACCCCATGATTCAGTTTCCGTCCCAAGTATTCAGCATCCACCGCATCATTGTACAGCAACACACTGTCACAATTGCTGTACGCCTCAATGGTAGCCCGTCTGCGGCCTGTTGCAAAACGGTCTTCCCACGTGTGGGATGCCAGATAGACCATCGGATCTTCGGAAGCCGGCACATAGTTGGCACGATACATATAATATACATCCAGCGGTTCTTCCCACGGAGTAACCAGTCCTTTATAATTAAACGGTCCCACCTTATCTATCCGGCGATACGCTTCATCCGGCTGGCGGCGTCCCGGATTATCATGACTGCTGAATATCCATTGGAATTGTCCGCACACACTGTCCTTTGCCTGTTCCGCCAATCGGATCTTGGTTTCCATCAGCCGGCACATACGTTCCTCGCTCCATACGCCGTTCGCATCAAAAGCTGCCGGTTCCGTATGCAATCCGATGCTGCGCCATGCCCCATATTCACCGTTCAACAACTGATTCTTCTGTGACAATTCACGGCCATACTTATTCACATCACCACCATAAGTTCCACTCCAGTTCTGAATAACATTCCAATCTGTTCCATCACCACCGTTACACGTAGTAATCACACGCATGGTACGCGCCGTAGGATCCATTTCACGGATAATCTCACTACACTCCTCGGCAAACTCCTTAGGCAGCGTGCTTTCGTTCTGCAATCCCCACATCACCACACTGGGCGAGTTGCGGCGTTCCTTCACCCACTGGCGGAGCAGTTTCTTGAAATTCTCACGAAACTCCGGAGTGTCATACCACACGTGGGCCGAAAACTGAGTCCACCACAAGACCCCTTCCTTATCCCAATATTTCTGATAATCCAGGTGATGGGGCTGGTGAGCGTCACGGAAAGCGTTGAAGCCCGCCGCACGGATCTGTTTCACACGGGCTGCCACCTGCTCACGGCTGAAAGCATGACTTTGTCCGAACTGGTGTTCATATTCACATACCCCATTGATAAAGACAGGCTGTCCATTCAGATAGAACCGTCCGTCACCATCCTCCCGTTTCACCGGCCAACTGATGGTACGGATACCAAAGGGTGTACTAATCTCATCCGTAGTACTCTTACCACGCTTTATCATACTGGCCAGTTTATACAAATAAGGATTCTCCGTACTCCATAAAACAGGATTCTGCACTGGCGATTGTTGCTTCACCACCTTCCTTTCACCCGGCTGCAAAGTCACCTTCTCCGTCAGGCGGAACACCTGCTTGCCATCCGCATTACTGAATTTATTAACCACTTCCACCGTTTCGGCAGTCTTCCCGTAATTTTTCACTTCCGTTTCTACAAAGACAGTTCCCGCCTTATCATCATTCCAGATATGCACTCCGAAAGGTTCGATGCGTATTTCATCCGTAGCCTCCAGCACCACGGGACGGAAAATGCCCAAAGGCTGGGAACCTTCACTGAATCCCCATTCCGAAGAACAACCACCGCATACCCAAGGCATATCGGCAATCATTTCAGGATGCTCCGCTTTCACCACCAGTCTGTTCTCTCCCGGCTTCAACGCCTCCGTCACATCCAGTGTCAACGTAGTACGCCCTACGGGATGACGGCCGAAGTCCTTTCCATTCAATGTAACAGTGGCATACGTTCCCACTCCCTCAAAACGAAGGAAATAACGTTTTCCGAATGAAAAATCGGAAATTGGAAATTGAGAATTATCCAGCGTGAATATCTTTTCGTACATGGCAGTACCGTGAAGATTGCCATGAGTCAGTTGGCGGTAACCATAGTAATCGTCCCAGTTATGAGGATATCCACCACTGTAGGGGCATTGTCCGCCTGCCCGTATGCACTTTTATCACAAAGCCATGTTTTCCATCCTTTATCCAGTTCCATCACCATCCGGCGGTTCTTCACCTCCCGTTCCGGGAAATGCACTTGCGAACGTCCCATCGGCTTGCTGGTAGCAATGGCTATACCACGTTGTTCCGCGTCATTCACGGCACAATAAAAATGATACACCACCCCATTGTGTTTCACCACATAACTTTTATGAGCGAACAATTCATCATAGTCTTTGGAAGGGATAATCAAATCCGCTCCTTTCCAATCGGTCCAGTGCACCAGGTCATAACTGGCAGCAAAGGTATTGAATGCCTTGTATTTGCGGCTCGGTTCAAAAGCCGAGAAGTAGAACATGACATACACGTCGCCCATTTTCTGGATATGCGCATCCCCCGTGATGGTTCCGTCCGCCTCGTGTGCAAAGACCGGATTGCCCGGATATCGTTTCCACTTCTTCATATCCTTTGACAAGGCGATACCCACCCGTTCCGCTTTCAAATCCGTTTCCGGATGCCGTCCTGCCGCGTTATAGAACATGACGAAAGGAGCGCCCAGTGTTTTCTCCTTATCCCAATAGACCACACTTTTGTACTGGGTCAGCTTTTCCCACCATTGCGCGTCTTTATCATGGATACTCATCACAGGCTTGTCCTGTGCCTGCCACTCATGGGCGGAACCCAAAGGCCGGTCTGTCCAGGCCAAACCGATATACAGCGGCTTGTTCACCGATTCATATCCGGTCCCTTCCCCACCCAGATAAGTCATCCAATGCTTGCCTTTATACGTCTGCAGGGCATAGCTTCCTCCCCACTCCATATCCGGCAATGCAGGGAAACCACCACGCTGGTTGCAATCCCAAAATCCGTCACGATAAGACAAGACACGTCCCAATGTACGCCATTCCAACAGATTATCACTTTCGGCTATCCATGTCTCGTATCCACGCCCGTCCAGTCCGCTCTTACCATTATAAACCACGTAGGTCATATACCACTTATCCCCTTCGCGGAACACGGTAGGGCAGTCTATTTTATGCTTGTTGTCGGCAGGAGCTACAGCCAGCCCATATTTATAAGGAGTCTTGGCTTCCTCATAAATCTGCTCCATGCGCGATTGCGGAACTTCACGTTGGGCGTATGTTCCCAACGTGAACAAAGAAAATGCTAATATTAAGATCTTTTTCATAATCACCTTTTATATACAAGCAAGACGGATAAGAAAGTAAAATGTACTAGGATTGAGCATACAAAATTAAGCCGTAATATTTGATATTCCGAAGCAAAACAGCTATTTTTGTCAAAAAGAAATTGGTTATGAAATATTAGAGCAAGAAACCAACAAAAAATTAAAGTCATTATGAATGTAATGTCACAAAAAGAATATATTTCTCTATTATCCCGACATTTATTTTGGGATATGGACGTAAATAAAGTTAATTTAGATACCTGCCCGGCACAAATTATCCAACGTGTACTGGAATATGGCAATTTAAAAGACTGGCAACTTATATTATCATATTATGGATTGGATAGAATCGTTTCTATTTGCCAATCATTACGCACATTGGACAAAAAAGCATTGTCTTATATTTGCTGTATTTCAAACACCTCTAAAGAACAATACAGATGTTATCATATCAAACAGTCAACTCCCACACTTTGGAATTGCTAAAAAAGCTGACCAATGAAGAATTTCTTTCAAAAGCCAGATTAGTAGGTGGAACAGCTTTAGCACTTCAATACGGCCATCGTATTTCAATTGATTTAGATTTTTTCGGGAATATAGAGGAAGATAATGAAACTATAAAAGAAATACTGATCAACATAGGGAAATTATCTGTTATCAAAGAGTCTAAAAACATCAAGATATACATACTTGATGATATTAAAATAGATTTTGTCAATTACAGATATAATTGGCTGGATCCTGCTATTGAAGAAAATGGTATAAGACTAGCCTCCCCCAGAGATATTGCAGCAATGAAAATAAATGCAATAGAGGGACGGGGAACCAAAAAAGACTTTATAGATATTTATTTCCTACTGCAACACTATCCACTGGAAAACATTCTAAAATTCTATGCTGATAAATACCCCGATAATTCCCAATTCCGCGCTTTGATGAGTTTAACTTATTTTGAAGATGCTGAAGAACAATTCATGCCCGAAATGCTTGTTGCAATAGATTGGGATAGGATAAAAAGCTTTATCATAGACAAAGTGGCTACCCTATCCCTATAATCTTTTTAATAGAACATCCAGTCCATCGTTTCCTCCGCACCGGCCAGTCCCGCATTACGCGGAGTCACCTGCGCGTCTGTAAATCCCAGCACCATCGTATATCCTTTCGGCAGCAACAAGGTATGCTTTCCGGCCTCAAAATGATAAGCGTGTACATTCGCCAGCGGCATACCCGCTATGCGTATGGCATTGGTCAGTTTCGGTTCCGCCTGACCGTAATCATTGGCAGAAGCGTCCGTTTCCAGTTTCGGGGCTTTCGCATACTTCTTCTGGTCATCACGGAAATAACCTACCAACAAATTCACCGGAGCAGCCGCTTCAAACTCTATTGTCGTACCTTCCTGCGCTGCACATCCCCGTTCATTCTATAAGCAGTCAGCCCTTCCAGCTCGGCGGCCAGTGCATCCACCTTGCCCGGTACATTGGAGAACAGGCTTGCCCCCGTCGCCAGTTTCACCGGAGCCAGTCCGTTCAGGATCTTCACATTTGCGGCGGACAAAGGTTTATCTCAGCTGCACTTTCCGTCACCTTACCTGCCGCCTTATCTTTCAGCAACTGCAAGTTCGCCTTGAAATTAGCCAGTTCATTTTCATAATGCACCAGCATCTCTTTCCAGGTCTTGTTCTTGCCACCGTCACCACCGATAGGAATACGGCGTTGCGCGGTCTGCATACTGTTGGCATAATAATAAGTACTATCCGTCAATGCCACCAGCTTGCGGTAATGATCCAGACTTTGTTCCATCAATGGAATAGCGGCATCCAGTTCATTCAGATCCTTTCCCCACTGATAGTTCAAGACACGCTGAGCAGCTTTCACTTTCAGGTTAAAGGCATAAGCAAATTCACGATAGCAATGCATGTCATTCTGCAAACGTCCGAACTCCTCTTTATTACGAGTCACCGCTGCGGCAGCCTTGTCAATAGCCGCCACCGCCTTGTCACCGTGTTCCACCACCTGCGCCACAATATCCAGCGGCAATTCGCCCACATGCGGCTGTTTTTTCCATTCTTTTTCCACATATTCTATCAGCTTCTCACCTTCCGGCCCGCAACTCTCATAAAATCCCGGATAGATAGTATATTTATAAGGATTCACCAACTGACTCATAAACATACCCAGCAACAAAGTCTGCCGGTTACCTTCCGTGATACCGAAACGGCGGAGCAACTTCGGAGCAATCTCTCCACTCTGCTCGTATGCTTCCAGAATATCTCCGGCTTCGGCAGGAGTCGTACCATAAAAATCGCCCAACTGCTTGTCCCAATATTCCACTTCGGATGAACGGTCCCGATGACAGTTCCATGCATAGCGTCCCCACGTCTTGTACCATATCCAGTCACGGTCCAGCTGATACTCCCGTTTGCCGTCCGGCAACTTATCAGCCGTGTACGGCCAGTCCCAATAAGAAGCCTGCGGATACAAATGCAGGGCATTGGCTCCATGTACATTGTGCATGGCATTCACCGCCTTCTGTACAAAGTCGGGAGATCCCCAGCGCCACGGTTCCAAGTTTGCCAGAATATGCACATTACTGATATGAATACTTCCCAAGGCACTCAAGTCCGAGTGTATCTTGGACCAAGGTCCGCGCGGTTCGTAAGTAGTCAGTGACTCACCATTGTATTTATGCATGGTATAGAGGTTCTTGTATAACGGCAGTGCCGCATCCATCACCATCTTGCAGTCCGTATCATGCGCACGCAGCAAAATGGGCGGTTCGTCTGTACGCCCCAGTGCCTTCAGTCCGTCCTTCACTCCCGGAATAATGGTTTTGGTGAACCACTCCACATCATCCTCGTAGGTATCCATCGCTTCCCCCAAGCATACCAGCAGACCTACATTGGGATATTTTTCTATAAACGCGGCCACCGACTTACGTGTATAATCACTGACCAGCGGAGTAATGGGACGGTTACGATCCTGTGTTTTCAATCCGTAATGCTCGGCAAAAGGCTTGCTTAACAATATATTATAAAACATCTGGATCACAAAGATACCTCTCTTGTCCGCTTCGGCAGTCAGGAACGAGAACATTTCCTCATTTTTCTTGAAAGTTTCCTCATCCACCTCTACGGCAAAAGGATACTCTTCCAGCTTCACCAAGGAAGCAAACGGATGCCCGTTCCACAGATACAAGGAGTTCATGCGGTTCTCCACCAGCATATCCAGATACTTTATCCATTGCTCCTTGTCATAAAACCAAGGGAAGCTCTCCGGCGTATAAGGATACTCATACACCCCTCTTCCGGGCAGGTATTCCATTTTCTGAATCCCTACACAACCTCCGCGAAGCACCATTTCCGGAGCATCCGTCAGCTGTGCCGGAAACTTCAAATCCTTGTATTGCCCTACATGATCTATCAATTCACGACAGCCGTAAATCACACCGCTTCCGTCGTTTCCTGTCACCGTAGTCATGTTTCCACGGGTAGAAATGGTAAACCCCTCCTTTTTCAGTCCGGCTGTATCAGTAGCCTGTTCCAGACGGATGCATACCTCATCTTTATCCATACCGGCAGTATCCGACAACATAACAGACGAATACCCCGCATCTTCCAGCGCTTTCTTCAAATGTTCTCCTGCAAACAGCACCCGGTTCGACGCCTCCTGCGGCATCACAATATTCACATTGGGTTTCTCGCACCCCCATAACACGCACATACATGCGACAAGTGTTCCTAGCCTGATATTTTTCATTCTTTTCATATAAATTATTTACAGTTAGACGAAAAAAACAACAAGACGTACTCACAAGACCTCCGCCAATCGTCAAAAAGAGAAGAAAAAGCACAAGCTATCACAAAAAGGAAAAAAGCTGATGAACAAACGGGGCAAACCCAACTTTTAAAAGGAAATGTATTGTGGAACAGAATTACCTAACATTAAAAACGAAAAAAACAATGAAAAAGAAATCTAACCTGACCCTATTTATGAAACAACTTATCCGGTCGCTAAAAGAAGAAGAGCGTTTCAGTACCGCCCACATCTACCAAAGCACCCTGAACGCCTTCATACTCTTCTGCAAGACCGATGCCATCCGGTTCAACCAGATGGAACGTTCACGCCTGAAACAATTTGAGAACCACCTGCGCAACAAGGGATGTACCTGGAACACTGTCTCCACTTATATGCGTACCTTGCGAAGCATCTACAACAAAGCCGTGGACGATGGTCTGGCGGAAGAAAAGCCCCGTCTTTTCCGTCACGTATATACTGGCGTAAAAGCCAATACCAAACGTGCCCTCGATGCCAAAGACATGAGCAAATTATTAAGTGCCTCCCTTCCACGCCCCCTGCCGCAAAGCATGAAAGAGAGCCGGGCATGGATTACTCTGATGTTCCTGTTACGAGGAATGCCCTTTGTGGATCTGGCACACCTGCGCAAAACAGACCTGCAAGATTCCGTTATCTCCTACCGCCGCCACAAAACAGGAGCCCTGCTCACCGTCGAGATTCCTCCGCTGCCATGACCTTATCAAACGGTATCAAAATACAGACTCCGCCTCCCCCTACCTGCTTCCCATTCTCAAGTGGAAACCGAAAAAGCGAAGAAGAATATGCAGAATACCAACATGCCTTGCGGAAACTGAACTATGACCTGAAACAACTGGCGGTATACTGCGGAATCAAACTCAATGTCAGTTCCTACACCAGCCGCCACACTTGGGCCACTTTGGCTAAATACTGTCACTTTTCAGAACAATTGATTTGTGATGCCCTGGGGCACTCCTCCACAAAGGTGACCGAAACCTACTTGAAAAGCTTTAAAAACGATGAATTAGACAGAGCAAACAAAGTAATAATTAATCACATTAACATTTCTATATAATCAATTTTAAAACTTCACATTACATTATAAAAACAACAAATTACAAGACTGTTACTTTAGAAGTAACGGAACAGATTTTGGAAGCAAAAGTATACAACTTAATAACAGTGCAAGATTTCTACACTTTTTTTTCGTTTTTATTTTAAAATTTTTTTTATTCCGCATATACCTCTCCCTACCCATACTCCGATTGTCAATATGAGTGAAGCCACATATCCGGTCTTTTACCTTCTCTAACAGCCACTAAATCTTTATCTTACTGCTGTTTTCATGTTTTTTCGCCTCCCTCCTCCCCTTCCGTTACTTCTAAAGTAACAGAAAAAAAAACAAAAC
>ENA-OPZC01000201-OPZC01000201.1-human-gut-metagenome-genome-assembly--contig:-NODE-201-length-11724-cov-1.697336_pt1 | contig 11724 bp, 14 predicted proteins | sample MGYA00242477_ERZ504491 | MGnify/ENA primary metagenome ERZ504491 (study PRJEB26092, sample SAMD00036249) | human gut metagenome | host: Homo sapiens | study: EMG produced TPA metagenomics assembly of... | reverse complement strand
TCCAAACTTCCAGGATCCTTTATCATCAAATTTTGAAGGTATTGGTTTGTCCCCACAATAAATACGCCCACACATATACGCCAAAAGAACTTTTGATTCGTTCCATTTATAGTGTGTGCCATCTTCTTTCATATAACCAGCTTCTATGGCCTTTGCAAAAACTTTACGAGCCAATTCTGTATCCAATGTTTCAGAAAGAATAATTTCAGCATCAACAGATACAACTTCTTCCACATTCATAATATTTTTCTCACGAAGAATTTCTGCACCAATAACTAATGCAGCTGCTGAAATCAGAAACATAATTGTGCCCCAAAACTCTGATGAGCCAGTTTCGTTATCGCTGACAGGATTTACAATTCCAAGTCCAACGAGTAATAATGTGCCTACGAATAATGTAATTGCACTTGACCATAGAATTACTCTTGCGTATTTTTTGAAGACGAAGGCAATTGCCAACAAGATAACACAAAGACCAATATTAAGAAATATAATCTGCAACATACTTCATTCAAATTATTTCTAGAGTTTTAAATTCATCTTTTAAACGTGCCACCTCAGTAGAAAGAGTTTCCGGAAGAAATCTTGCATAAACTTTCTCTGTAACATCGGTACTACCATGTCCTAAAAGGCGACTTACTACAGTCATTGACAAACCTTTGTTTAATGCAAACACTGCAAATGAGTGTCTAGCTACATGCATTGACAAATTAAACGGCAGCCCAATCTGTTCACCCACTACCACAAGTGACTGATTGATGCATTTCGTGGCATTATTACGAGCTTTATAAAGGGCTTCAGCATCATCTAGGTCTAATTCTTCTTTCACAAGATTGAATACATATTTGCAGCCTTCCCGTTTTTCTTGCCACTGTCTTAAGATAGATATAGCTTGCTCTGTAAGAGGAATCACATGGCGTTTGTTTGTCTTAATCATAATTTTTCTCAACTCTTTCTTCTCAAAGTTGATATGCCCCCATTGCAATGTCATTACATCCACAACACGAAGTCCGCAAGCATGGAAAGCAAAGAAGAAAATCTCCAGAAACTCTTTCCTGCGTGGTTCAGGGCAGGTTTTGTAGTATTCCAATAGAGCAAGTAATTGTTCTTTATTCAGACTCTTCCCATCAAATTCACTTTCCTCTTCCGACAAAGATACCTTAGTAATAATACGCATATCCTGTATTCGTGCATTGACAGAAGGTTCCAGCATACCCATCTCACATGCGTAAGCACATGCTTTTAATATTGGTGTTAAAGAGTGATTGATTGTTGCATCACTATTCTGCTTTATCTCTCTACGCCACAAAATATATGCATCCAATAATTCAGGAGTGATATCGCCGACATAGATAGAATCGGTACGATATGTACCCTGTTTCGTAGAACGAAGGAAGGTTTGGAATATATTCATTCCGCTTTTACCGTTTTCATATCGACTACGGCCAATCTTGTTTCTTGAGTATTCTGAATAAAGACGCTCCAATGTGAACTCAACAAAATCTTTTCCTTGGTCTGGGCGTGTCAATGGCTTATCTGCAAGGAATCCCGAAATAATGTCAGCAGTGATTTGATTGGGATGCTTTTCATTATACTCAGCAAGCATAGAGTCAATCCGCTCAACACGTGCCAATAACAGTTGATTGAGACGTTTGTACTCAGATCCATAACTGACACGAATTTCTCCACGACCTTGATTGCCGTTCTGATTCCAGTCGGTTTCCTTAACAAAGACATTTGTTGTCTTACGTATAATTTGTCTATTCCAAGTATATTCCAACTCAATAGGGTAGGCTTTATTTTTGTCAGACTCCTTCGGAGTACGGAGACGATATTTGCCCAACGGATATAATCTCTTCGGTCTTCCCATACGCTTCCTTTCGTTTTAATATTCCTGAGGATGCACAAAGGTAGTGTATTTTAGACAAACAAACCCTATTTTCAAGAAGGAAAATTGCATTTTAGACAAACAAACCGCACCATTCAAACCTATAAAACACCAGCGGGACAAACAAATTATTTTTGCTTATCCCGCTGATATTTAAGTGATTAACTTAGATTTTCCTTCTTAATACTCCTCCTCATTGAAGAAAAAATCTTCTTTACTCGGATAATCAGGCCAGATATCTTCTATACTTTCATAAATTTCTCCTTCGTCTTCCATTTCCTGCAAGTTTTCGATTACTTCCAGTGGAGCACCTGAACGCATTGCATAGTCAATTAACTCGTCTTTAGTTGCTGGCCAAGGAGCATCTTCCAGCTTTGAGGCCAATTCCAATGTCCAATACATAGTATATAATTTTAAACAGTTTTACTTCTTTATATTGATTCGCAAAAATATAACAAATTCTTTCACTCGCAACGCTTATCCCAATAAATTTCGCTTTCGTCTGTTAAATTGTTTAACCGGCGTGACAAAACGAACAGATAATCAGACAATCGGTTCACAAAACACTTTGCCTGCTCCTCCAATTCATAGGAAAGACTTTCTTCCAAGGCCTGAATCCGACGTTCTGCCCGACGACAGACCGTACGACAGACATGACAAACGGAAGCCGGATAACTCCCTCCCGGAAGGATAAAACCTGCAAGCGACGGTAAAGAAGCGTTTATCTCATCGATAGCCTGTTCCAGACGCTGCACATTCTCTACTGAGATATGACTCTCTACCGGGAAAGTAGTCTTTTCCAAGTCGGTAGCCAAATAAGAACCCAATGAAAACAGTTTATGCTGCACAAAGCGCAACAACTCTTCATGCTCTGCATCCTTCATCACCGAAATTAACAACCCGATAAAAGAATTCAGTTCGTCTATGGTTCCGTATGCATCCAGACGTATATCTGCTTTTGAAACACGTACTCCTCCTACCAGTGAGGTGGTACCTTTATCACCTGTCTTGGTATAAATCTTGGTCATTTTCATATATTTAAGGTCTTAAAGTCAAAGAAAGTTCACAATACGATGCTCCTTTACACGCTCTTTATCAAAAAATACCAGTCCGACATCATAAAGGTCAAATGTGATTCCCGTACGAGGATCTGCTATAACTTCCTTCCACCATCTTTTCTTCTCTGGAGTAGCATAAGGATTACCGATGATGAAACAAGTATGTTTATCGGCCAGTGGAATCAGTCGTTCAAACATCTCCTTATACGCTGGAGTATGGGCGATATGTACCACTTCCGGCTTTACACCCTCCTTGAGTAGCCTATCCATATCTGCTTCACAGTTTCCGGTCAGGTAATCAATAGAAGATTTACCGGAGAGAATCCGTTTCACTGCATCTTCCGATTGTTCTGAGAACGTATAAACCTGCATGCCTGTATTGGCTTCGGCCATATAGCGGGTACTTATTCCGCTGCCAGTTCCCACTTCCCACACTACAGAAGGCCGGAGATGATTAATCAGACGGAACAAGAACTTATCGACCTTTTCCCGATAATGAGGCAAAAAAGCCACCACACGTCTCAGATGATGCAATGGTGCATAGGCATAGAATGGTAAACGTTCGTAAATGACAAACGTAATAAAAAAGAAATCGGAAGGAGAATGTACTCCGTATCCGCAACGATGCCGGAAACGACGACACCAGTTCCACCCTCTTAATATAAAATCCCCCATTTTTCGGACGCTAATATTGGTTGATAACGGGGGACAAAGATAAAATTTATAGTGGAAAAACAAAAAGGATAGTGTAATTATGATACAAAATATCCTCGAATGGATGCAGAAATCATTCCGCTTCCATCCAGGATCAATATTTCATGAAAAACGTGGTTTATTTACGTTGTCCCAGTTTGTCATCCAAATACAGAATGCCAGCTGCGTCGCCACATTTTCTAAGTTTCTCTACAATGTTCTGTGCTGTAGCTTCTTCTTCTACCTGTTCACGAACATATCCCCACAAGAAATCCTGTGAAGCTTTGTCTTTTACTTCAGAAGCAACATTTACCAACTCGTCAATCAAGCTGGATACATGACATTCGTGCTTGTAAACATGTTCAAATACTTCCTGTACGCTGCCCCATCCTTGTGGAACGACATCAATTTTATCCACTTTAGCTGCACCACCGCGTTTAACCAAATAATCAGCTAAATCATAAGCATGCTGCAATTCTTCTTGTGACTGTTTACGCATCCATGAAGCAAAACCGTCGAAACCTTCTTTCTGCAAGTAGAAAGACATGGACAAATACAAGTTAGAAGACCACATTTCCGCAGTAATCTGCTCGTTGATGGCATTTTGCAATTTTTCTGAAATCATAGTTCTATGTGTTTAAGTAAGTAATTCAATATCTATGAAGTAAACCACAAAAAAGATGCCAGATAAGTTCCTGCCACATTTTTTCCAGCGAACTGACAGGATGTCACCAGACCAAGTCTATCTACGAAAGCATGCGGGCTTTTCCCCAGAAGAAACGGGACAAATTCAGCTTATCCATCCCCCAGGCTATAGCAAACGAACCAATTACACAGAAACATAAGGACACACATAAAAAGAGCATCCCGGTAGGTTCAAAAGCCAATACAGGCACCAAAGGCTTCACTGCCATTGTAAATACCGGAGAAAATACTAACAGCACAAAGGTATGAGAGCCTATGTAACCCAATCCTTTTTTCAGATAATCGGGTAAATAGCGATATACTGCCAACAGAAAACTAATTACCAGATAAGTCAGAGCAGATCCGGAAAGAGTTGATTTATTCAGATTTGTCTCATCAGCAGCCAGCCATATTACAGGCAGCAAAGCCCAGAATGAAGCTGAAAAGAAAGTACGGAAGTCAAGTGAACACCGTCTTAAAGCCACTCCTGCTGTAAAGTAAAGCGCATTTATCAAAGAAAGAACTCCACAAGCTGACAATACGGCATAACATAAGGCCAGTATAATTAAGACGGAAACAGTATTGCCCCACTTTCCAGCCAATTTGTCCACCAATAAATAAACAAGCCCACACAATATCAACGTATGGAGATACCAATAGGGGCCCAAAGGATGCAAGAACAATTTATCCAGCCATAGAGAAACACTTAAATGCTCCACTGATTCACGAACCGGCAGAATAGCAGACATGATGACATAACCTGTTTCCATCACAGCGTATGGAATAAAAATCCACCACATTGTACGCAGAAACGGGCGTATTCCTTTAGCTATATTCATAACATAACCGGAAATGATCAAGAAAGCAGGCATGTGGAAAGTATAAACCAAGGATTTGGCGTATGGATATTTGTCACCTATATATACAAGATGAAACACAATCATCAATAAAATAAAAATGGAATTTCAAGTAATCAAGCTCTGCAATACGATTTTTCATGGAGCATAAGAATTGATGTTGGTAATAAAAAAAGGTTGACTTAATCAAGTCAACCTATCTGTACCCAGACCCGGGGTCGAACCGGGATGGATGTTACTCCACTGGTGTTTGAGACCAGCGCGTCTACCGATTCCGCCATCTGGGCATTTGTTTTTCGTTTGCGTGTGCAAAGGTAAACACAATTTTCTGAATACACAAGAAAATTGCTGATTTTTATCAAAAAAATCTCTTGTTGTCCTTGTATTGCACAAGCAGCAACAAGAGATTACATAGTTTCACCGTTTATTTCTGACGAATAAAGATGTTTATCGGAGTTCCCGAAAGCTTCCAGCGTTCACGAATCTTATTTTCAAGGAAACGACGGTAAGGCTCTTTCACGTATTGCGGTAAGTTGGCAAAGAACACAAATGAAGGAACCTGTGTATTCGGCAACTGAGTAATGTACTTAATCTTGATATACTTTCCTTTATTTGAAGGTGGCGGATAAGCCTCAATCAGTGGCAGAAGTTCCTCGTTCAGACGAGCAGTCGGGATTCTTGTCGTACGTGCCTGGTAAACTTCCTTCGCCAGTTCAAGCACTTTCAGAATACGTTGTTTTGTCAATGCTGATGTAAAGACAATCGGAAAGTCAGTAAAAGGAGCCAGACGATCACGAATCGCATCTTCATATCCTTTCATTACCTTAGCCGTTTTATCCTCAATCAAGTCCCATTTGTTAACAACGACCACAAGTCCTTTCTGGTTTCGTTGTACCAGAGAGAAGATGTTCAAATCCTGACCTTCGATACCACGTGTAGCATCCAGCATCAGAATACATACATCCGAATTTTCGATTGAGCGGATGGAGCGGATTACAGAATAATACTCCAGGTCTTCGCTCACTTTATTCTTTTTACGGATACCGGCTGTATCGACCAGATAGAAATCAAAACCAAACTTATTGTAACGGGTATAGATAGAATCGCGCGTAGTACCCGCAATTTCTGTCACAATATTACGGTCTTCTCCAATAAAGGCATTGATAATAGACGATTTTCCGGCATTCGGACGTCCTACCACGGCAAAGCGAGGTATATCATCATCCAAAATTTCAGGAGTTTCCTTCTTGAACTTACTCAATACCAAATCCAGCAAGTCACCTGTACCGCTTCCACTCAAAGCAGAAACACAGTAAGGATCACCCAAACCTAAGGAATAAAAACTCAGCCGCATTATACTGCAGGTCATTATTATCCGTTTTATTTGCAACTAAAAGTACTGGAGTCTTGGAACGGCGCAAGATTTCGGCTACTTCCATATCCAAATCAGTAACTCCATTCATTACGTCTACCACAAACAGAATGACATCGGCTTCATCAATTGCCAGCATTACCTGTTTGCGAATTTCCTCCTCGAATACATCATCCGAGTTGACTACCCATCCTCCGGTATCTACTACTGAGAATTCCTTTCCCAGCCATTCCGACTTACCATACTGTCGGTCGCGGGTTGTACCGGCCTGTTCATTCACAATCGCCTGACGGCTTTTGGTCAGACGGTTAAACAGTGTCGACTTTCCCACATTGGGACGTCCCACAATCGCAACTAAATTTCCCATAATTATCTTCATTTACGGCTTCGCAGCCGACATTAATCCAATTGATAACCAAAATTTTTCAATTCCTTGTCAGAGCTTCTCCAGTCCTTATCCACTTTGACAAATGTCTCCAGGTAAATGGATTTACGGAAGAAGTGCTCCAATGTCTTACGCGCTTCAGTAGCTACTTTCTTCAAGGCTTTTCCCTGACGACCGATAATAATACCTTTCTGAGAATCGCGTTCCACATAAATTACCGCATTGATATGGATGCTTTTCTCGTCTTCCTTGAACTGTTCTACTACGACCTCTACTGAATAAGGAATCTCCTTGTCATAATACAACAAGATTTTTTCACGGATAATCTCTGTCACAAAAAAACGGGCAGGCTTATCCGTCCATTGGTCCTTTCCAAAATAAGGAGGAGAATCCGGCAACAGCTCCTTAATACGCTTCATCACCATATCCACATTGAATTTGGCCATAGCAGAGATAGGAATAATTTCCGCTTCCGGCAGCATCTCGTGCCATTCATCCACCAATTTAACCAAATCCTCCTGATTGGTCAGGTCAATCTTGTTAATCAGCAACAAAACCGGCACCTTCAAGTTGCGCACCTTTTCCATAAACTCCGCATTCTTGTCCGGTTTTTCCACCGTATCAGTAACATACAGCAACACGTCTGCATCCACCAATGCCGATTCCGAGAAGTTGAGCATAGACTCCTGAAGCTTATAGTTAGGCTTCAATACCCCCGGAGTATCAGAGAAGACAATCTGCATATCCTCCGTATTAAGAATACCCATAATACGATGGCGAGTTGTCTGAGCCTTGAAAGTCGCGATGGAGATACGTTCCCCCACCAGCAAGTTCATCAAAGTAGATTTTCCGACATTCGGATTACCTACAATATTCACAAATCCGGCTTTGTGCATAAGTAAATATTAGTTCACAGACAAAAAAACGCATCGATTGGGATGCGTTTTTTGTCTGTAGTGTTAATTCTTTCTTTATTTATTTCCGTCATAACCCCACTTCACATAGCAGGCACCCCAGGTAAATCCTGCACCAAACGCAGTGAAGATGATATTATCGCCCTTCTTCAGTTGCTTTTCATAATCCCATAAGCAAAGTGGCAGAGTTCCGGCACTGGTATTACCATAACGCTGGATATTAATCATCACCTTATCCAATGGAACTTCCAAACGAGAAGCAACCGCATCAATGATTCGCAGATTTGCCTGATGAGGTACAATCCAGTTGATGTTGTCCTTATTCAAGCCATTACGTTCTGCAATCTGAGCCGTTACGTCAGACATATTAGATACAGCATATTTGAATACCGTTCTACCTTCCTGATACAGATAATGCATCTTATTGTCAATTGTAAAATAAGAAGGAGGACAAACCGAACCACCTGCCTTCATGTGCAGGAACGGAAGTCCTTTGCCATCTGTACGCAAGATAGAATCCATGATACCATAGTCTTCTGTAGTAGCTTCTACCATGCAAGCCGCAGCACCATCACCGAAAATCGGACATGTAGCGCGGTCTCCATAGTTCACCATTGAAGACATCTTATCTGCACCTACAATGATAATTTTTTTATGACGACCAGACTGAATCATGCTGGCAGCAGTTTCCATGGCATACAAGAATCCGCTACAAGCAGCCTGCAAGTCAAATGCATACGCATTCTTCAATCCCAGTTTGTCACAAAGAATAGAAGCAGTAGAAGGGAAATGATAGTCAGGAGTTGTAGTAGCTACAATCACGCAATCAATAGAAGCCGGATCCGAGTCCGTTTTCTGCATCAACTGCTTGGCAGCCTTACGGGCCAAATATGAAGTTCCCAAACCTTCTTCGTTCAGGATACGTCTTTCTTTCACCCCGATACGAGTCATAATCCACTCATCGTTGGTGTCAACCATTCTCGACAATTCTTCGTTTGTCAGGACATAATCAGGTACATATCCACCGACTCCTGTAATTACAGCATTTATTTTTTCCATCATTTCTTAATTTCGTGGCTTATAAAAAAACAGCCGAAGAGCCGAAATGGCTCTCCGGCTTTAATTTCCCTGGAACATGCAAAGATGTTCTACAAAGCGTCAAGTTATTAAAGAGCAGCTTCTTTTTCGATAGCTAATTTACCTCTGTAATAACCACAAGCCCCACATACTGTGTGATAAACATGCCATTCGCCGCAGTTCGGACAAATAGCTAAAGTAGGAGCAACTGCCTTGTCATGAGTTCTTCTCTTCGCAGTTCTCGTTTTTGATTGTCTTCTTTTAGGATGTGCCATTTTTCTAAACTTTTATTTAATTATTATCTAATATTTTCTTCAATTCGTTCCATCTCGGATCTATCTCACGTGCTTCTGAGGCTCATCTGTCATTTCCTCCTCATCCAGGAAGTCATCCATTTCATCTTCTTCATCTGCAGAAGTACGCAAATGTTTGTTCAAGGCTCCCATCATACCTTTATTACATTTTCCGGGAGCATGCACATGCTTCATCGGTATGCTCAATGCGATAAACTCGTACATAAACCAAGCGACGTTAATATAACCGTCTTCTTCCGGCACAATCACCATATCGTCTTCGTCCGAGAATTCGAGTCCGAGTTTTACCTTCAATGTGTCATCCGTTTCTACCGGCAACTCCATGTCATCCAGGCAGCGGTCGCACGGCACAACTACGGAACCCTCAATATGGAAATTCAAGACATAAATGCCCATTGTTTTCTTCACATCCAACTGCACCTGCAGTTTTCCTTTTTGAATCTCCGGAGCATCAATATCCGCGAAGAACTGATTTGTCAGTGAAAACTCATAATGAGCGGAGTTTTCCTTCATGTTCTTCAATTCTATTTTATATGTAGCAAGTTTTCCCAAGTCGCAATACTATATAAATCGGGCGACAAAGATACAAATAATAATTCATTTTATCTAGTCTTTCTACTTTTTATTTATTAAAAATACTTGTTTCCCTTCGAATCTGCCTTCTTAATACCTATTATAATATACCCATATTTCCTAATCATTAAGACTAAAACGCTATTGCTTTCCTCTCCTTTATCTTTAAAGAAGCAACATTGCCCCCTGATAGAATAGAGTTTTAATATAATTAACCCTAATATCGTAAATAAATATAGTATTAATAGCACATTTAATTAGCAAATTAAGTAACTTTGCGGCACATATCAAAGAAATAAAACCTTATCTGTATGTTAACTCAAATAATTAATGCCCGTATTTTAACTCCACAAGGCTGGTTAAAAGACGGTTCTGTACTAATCAGAGACAACAAAATCCTGGAAGTAACCAATTGTGACCTGGCTATCGTCGGTGCGACACTTATTGATGCAAAAGGAATGTATATCGTGCCGGGAGGAGTCGAGATCCATGTACATGGTGGAGGTGGACGTGACTTCATGGAAGGATCTGAAGATGCGTTCCGTGCAGCTATCAAGGCTCACATGCAGCATGGTACCACAAGTATTTTCCCGACGCTTTCTTCGTCTACCATTCCTATGATTCGTGCTGCTGCTGAAACTACGGAAAAATTAATGAGTGAACCTGACAGTCCGGTACTCGGACTCCATTTGGAAGGACATTATTTCAATATGAAAATGGCAGGGGGACAGATGCCGGAAAATATCAAGAACCCTGATCCAGAAGAATACATTCCACTTTTGGAAGAAACTCACTGCATCAAGCGATGGGATGCTGCTCCCGAACTTCCGGGTGCTATGCAATTCGGTAAGTATATCACTTCAAAAGGTGTATTAGCCTCAGTAGGACATACACAAGCTGAATTTGAAGACATCTATACAGGATTCTACGCCGGCTATACTCATGCCACACATTTCTATAATGCGATGCCGGGATTCCACAAACGTCGCGAATACAAGTACGAAGGAACTGTAGAAAGTATCTACCTAATGGACGACATGACAGTAGAAGTGGTAGCGACGGCATCCATGTTCCTCCTACCATTCTTCGTCTGGTACATAAAATCAAAGGAGTAGAAAAGACAGCTCTGATTACTGATGCACTGGCATGTGCAGCCAGCGACAGCAAAGAAGCCTTCGACCCTCGTGTCATCATTGAAGATGGAGTTTGTAAACTGGCCGACCGTTCTGCACTGGCAGGTAGCATCGCCACCATGGACCGCCTGATTCGTACCATGGTACAAAAGGCTGAGATTCCATTGGAAGATGCAGTCAGAATGGCTTCAGAAACACCTGCCCGCATTATGGGTGTGCTCGACCGCAAAGGTACACTGGAAAGAGGAAAAGATGCAGACATCATCGCTCTTGACCGCGACCTGAATGTTCGTGCCGTATGGGCAATGGGAAAACTGGTGGAAGGTACCAACAAACTTTTTTAACGACTTAAATACTCGACGATTATGTTGACTCAAATCATAAATGGGCATATTCTTACCCCACAAGGATGGTTGAAAGACGGCTCTGTCCTCATTAGCGACGGAAAAATCCTGGAAGTAACTAACAGCGACCTGGCTGTTATCGGTGCAACAGTAATTGATGCCAAAGGCATGTACATCGTACCAGGATTTGTAAGCATGCACGCACACGGAGGTGCCGGACACGATTTTACAGAAGGTACTACCGAAGCTTTTCAGAAAGCTACACAAGCTCACCTGGCCCACGGAGCAACTTCTATCTTCCCCACACTAAGTTCTACCAGCTTTGATAATATCAAATGTGCAGTAACTACATGCGAGGAACTGATGAAAGCACCTGGAAACATTATTCAAGGACTTCACATTGAAGGTCCGTACCTCAATAAGAAAATGGCT
>ENA-OPZC01000199-OPZC01000199.1-human-gut-metagenome-genome-assembly--contig:-NODE-199-length-11773-cov-1.379615_pt1 | contig 11773 bp, 16 predicted proteins | sample MGYA00242477_ERZ504491 | MGnify/ENA primary metagenome ERZ504491 (study PRJEB26092, sample SAMD00036249) | human gut metagenome | host: Homo sapiens | study: EMG produced TPA metagenomics assembly of... | reverse complement strand
CCCTTCCTTGGCAGCCTCCTGACGCAGCTCGATAGCTCCTCCTTCGTGGTTCTCACCATCGGTAATCAGCCACGATGGCACGTCCTACCCCTTCATTCGGAGTGAAACTCTTCATAGCCAGGTCGATGGCGCCGCGGATGTCCGTACCCTGTGTGGTAATCAAGGAAGGAGAAATCGTCTCCAGAAACATCTTGGCCGATACATAGTCGCTCGTAATCGGGAGCTGTGTGAAAGCTTCACCTGCAAACACAATCATGGCCACTTTATCGTTGTTGAAGGTCTCTACCAGACGGGAAATCAGCTTCTTCGATTTTTCCAGACGGCTAGGAGTGACATCCTGTGCCAGCATAGAGTTTGAAATATCCAGTGCCACCACCGTTTCCACACCCTGACGCTTCACCGTTTCCATCTTTGAACCGAACTGCGGACGAGCCAGCATGAAAATAACCATGGCCAGCGCAGAAAGCGTCAGCCAAAATTTTACGTCCGGACGATATTTCGACACATCCGGCATAAGATGTGCCAGCAACTCCGGACTACCATATTCGCGCAACTTCTTGCGACGGCGATAGTTCGAATAAAAATAGAACACAGCCAGCAAGGGCAGCACGATCAGTAAATACAAATATTGAGGTTCTCCAAATCGAAACATGACTTCTTATTTTAAGGTATTTTCTTCAAAACTGTATTCCGCAAAAGAATTTCAAGCAAGATGCTCAGGAATGCAATCAGTGCAAACACCGCATAGGCTTCTTCACGTTTGCTGAATTCCTTCACGTTCAGTTTCGTTTTTTCCAGTTTGTCAATTTCACGGTACACTTCCTTCAGCTTCGTATTGCTGGTAGCACGGAAATAATTTCCATTAGTTGTTCCGGCAATCTGGCTCATGGTCTGTTCGTCGATTTCCACCGGCATCTGTACATATTGCACACCAGCGTACGTCTGCATCGGATAAGGTGCCGTACCGTTAGTTCCTACACCGATGGTATACACACGGATACCAAACTGCTTGGCTATTTCGGCCGCAGTAAGCGGAGAAATGTCTCCCCGATTGTTCACACCATCCGTCAGCAGGATAACTACCTTCGACTTGGCCTTGCTGTCTTTCAGACGACTCACCGCGTTGGCCAGTCCCATACCCAGTGCTGTACCGTCTTCAATCATTCCGCGCTGTACCATGTCGCAGCTCACACTTTGGAACAAATTCAACAGTACTCCGTGGTCTACTGTCAGCGGGCACTGCGTAAATGCTTCTCCCGCAAAGATAGTCAGACCGATATTATCATTCGGACGTCCGTTGATAAACTCTGCCGCTACCTGCTTGGCCGCTTCAATACGGTTCGGCTTCAAATCTTCAGCCAGCATACTGGTCGACACGTCGACCGCCAGCATGATGTCAATACCTTCAATCTCCGTGTTCTGCCAGTTATCGGTAGTTTGCGGGCGTGCCAGTACCAGCACAATCATCACAAACGTCAGGATACGAAGCACAAACGGCGCATGCAGCAAATAAATCTTCCAACTGCGCGGAGCCTGCATGTACATCCGTGTGGTAGATACCTGCATGGTCGGTTCCGTCTTCTTGCGGCGCATCACGTACCATACGATATACGGAATCAGCAGCAAGAGCAGAAACAGATATTCTATATTCGCAAAAATCATAGTCTCAATTCATTATTAAATTAGAAAAAGAGGTCGATGATATGGCGCACAGACAAATACAAAGCAATCAGTGCGGCCACACCCGTAATGGCAATGCTGCACAGCAAGGCAATTCGTCCCTGTTTGGAACGCTTCTCTTCCACTTTGATTTCCGTCGGCTCCTTCTTGGCGTTCGGATCTTCCTCTATCTTAGTCTGGTTGATGAAATCTACCGCATTCACCAGGTTCATGTCGTTTTCATTCATCAGCGGCGCATATTTCGCAAACTTCACCAGGTCGGCTGTTTCAAACATCACCTTCAGGTCGTGGATAGATTCTTTGTCCTTCTCCTCCAACAGACGCTCGATAATTTCCGCAGACGTCATTTCCATGGCATTGAATCCGAAACGCTCCTTTATATATATACGGATGACATCGGTCAGTTCCGTATAATAAGCTTTCGGATCTTCACGCTTGGCCACCTTGTCTGCCTTGATGGTTTCAATCTTCTTCATGGCAGCCAAATGAGGCGGAAGTTTAGGTTCTACCTTGATAATCTTGATGATAGGCTTATTGTCACGATAGCGAATGATAAAGAAGGCCGTCACCACTCCCAAAGCAATCAGCAACAGGATAGAATATACCATCGGCGCCAGGTCTTCCCAGGTAAGAGGTACTTCCTGAATGGACTTCGGACCAAAGAACTGGTCGGGATGCAAGGTATCCACCGGAATGGAGTACACTTTCAATGCCAAAGCCTTTGAACGGTAAGCCTTGTCATTGACCAGCACCTCAAACGGCGGAAGATAATACAGAGCCGAGTCAAAAGAAGTCACTGTATATTCCTGTGACACCAGCCAGCGCTTGTTGTCGTTCAGCAGCTGCGTGTCGGGCTTGGCCACATCCAGAATCTCCACTCCCCTGACCAGCGTATCACGCAGCAACGGCAGACGCAATTTCTGGTTGGCATCCATGCTGACCTGCAATTTGATTTTCGCCTGCTCACCAATGAGCAACTGCAAGGAATCGATGGTAGCTTCCACCGTCACCTGCTGGGCTTTCAAGCCCGTTGCACAGCATAAAATCAACACAGCACAGCAACATGCCTTTATCATTTTTGAGTAGTATAATAAGAGATGTCTCATGTCAACTGTCAGTTTCGTTTTGCAAATAAATTCAGCAATGCCTTCACATAATCCTGATCTGTACGTACAGATACAGAATCCACATTGCTGTGAGTAAATGTGTCATTCAGCTTCTGCTGTTTTTCCTTCCACCAGGCATGATGTGCATTGCGCAATGCCTTCGACGAAGTATCAATCCACTGCTCATGACCGGTTTCCGCATCACGCACGTGCATCAGTCCCACGTCCGGAAGTTCTTCCATACGACGGTCGTACACCTGCACAGCCACCACATCGTGTTTTCGGTTGGCAATCGTCAATGCATTCTGGAAATCACGTTCGTCAATAAAGTCGCTCAGCATAAAGGCCGTACAGCGTTTCTTCAGCACATTCGTCAGGTACTCAATGGCACACTGCAAATTGGTGCGCTGACTTTCCGGCTTAAAATCAAGCAGTTCACGAATGATATACAGAATATGCTTGCGACCCTTCTTGGGAGGGATAAATTTCTCGATACGGTCGGAAAAGAAAATCACGCCGATTTTATCATTGTTCTGAATGGCGGAAAAGGCGATTGTAGCCGCAATCTCCGTCACCATTTCTTTCTTCAGCTGCTGAATGGTACCAAAGTCCAAACTGTTGGACACGTCCACCAGCAACATGACCGTAAGTTCACGTTCTTCCTCAAAGACTTTCACGAATGGTTTGTCGAAGCGAGCGGTCACATTCCAGTCAATATCGCGCACGTCATCCCCATACTGATACTCGCGGACCTCTGAAAAGGCCATACCACGCCCCTTGAAGGCCGAATGATACTGACCGGCAAAAATATTGCTCGAAAGTCCCCGGGTCTTGATTTCAATCTGACGGACACGCTTTAAAAGTTCACTTGTCTCCATTCCTTTAATATTTGACCGTGTTCCTCTGGAGCAACCAAAGGAACACAGCTTAGTCATTTATAATCATGCAGCCTTCCGACTGCGAATAAAAGCCGACGGGAACTCTCTTCCCCGTCTGTAACCGTTACGGGTAAGCGCATCAGGCACTTCAACCTTGTTCAGAATCTTGCTGACGATTTCATCAGAAGTCACGTTGGTAGCTTCTGCTTCATAAGTCAGTCCGATACGGTGACGAAGCACGTCATGAGCCACGGCTCTCACATCTTCCGGAATCACGTATCCACGACGTTTGATGAAAGCGTAACTGCGTGCAGCCAGTGCCAGGTTGATAGAAGCACGAGGAGAACCTCCAAAGCCAATCAAGCCCTTCAGTTCTTTCAAGTCGTATTTTTCCGGATAACGGGTAGCAAATACGATATCTGCAATGTACTGTTCAATCTTTTCATCCAAATATACCTGACGAACCACTTCGCGGGCAGCAATAATGTCTTCAGCCTTCAAAATAGGACGAACTTCCGTACGTTCTCCGTTGATATTCTGACGGATAATCTTCTTTTCTTCTTCCAGCTTCGGATAATCAATAATCACCTTCAGCATGAAACGGTCTACCTGCGCTTCAGGCAACGGATAAGTACCTTCCTGCTCAATCGGGTTCTGCGTAGCCATTACCAGGAAAGGCTTCGGAAGTGCAAAAGTCTGCTTACCCAGTGTCACCTGACGTTCCTGCATGGCCTCGAGCAAGGCACTCTGTACTTTAGCCGGCGCACGGTTAATTTCATCGGCCAGTACAAAGTTGGCAAAAACCGGTCCTTTGTTGGCAACGAACTGCTCATCCTTCTGACTGTAAATCATCGTACCGATAATATCGGCCGGCAGCAAGTCAGGAGTAAACTGCACACGACTGTATTTTGAATCGATCAATGAAGCAAGGGTTTTGATTGCCAAGGTCTTTGCCAATCCCGGAACACCTTCCAGCAGAATATGTCCGTCAGAAAGCAACCCAATCAATAAAGATTCTATAAGATGTTTTTGACCTACGATTACCTGATTCATTCCCTCCATCAGGTTTGTTACAAACGCGCTCTGGCGTTCGATTCGTTCATTCAATTCACGAATGTCAATAGCTTCAGCCATAATTTTCTTCTATTTTAGTTCTCTTTTTTTTCATTAAAAAATGCCCTTTCAAAACATATATCTAAAAAGACACCCCAAAATTAAGGTATTCCCTTAACAGGCACAATAAATTTTGATAAAAAAATATAGACGGGTTTCGCCTTTTAAGGCTTATTGAACTAAAGAAAATTAAAAAAGGCCTTGTTTGAATTGAAACAAGGCCTCTCGTTATTTTTTAGGAGTAAGTTGCGGAATCTGAATTGTGGTACCCACCGGCACGTTATCCGGATTTTTGATAATAGCCTTATTGTGCTTCACCAGATAAGGCCATAGTTTTTTATTTCCGTAGAATTTCAGGGCCACACGTACCAGGCTCTCCCCTGGTTTAAGGTATATGAGCCCTGATTTCCAGTTATCTGGTATTCAACCGTATCGGCTAAGGTTTCCCTTTTCGGTACAGACGTAGAAGCTACGGGAGTTTTTTCTTCTTTCTTCGCGACGGTTTTCAAGGTATCCTTCTTCTGTACCAAAGAAGAATCTTTTTTTACAACTAAAGTATCAGCCACCTGCAAGGAGTCCGAAACCACAGGCGCAGGCGTTTTCTGCGTTTCATTCATCAGTTTCTCTACCACCTGTTCCGGAATATACCGTCGGCCCGAGGTCAATACCCATGTCACGATTCCTCCTATGAAAATACCCACCAGCAAGATGGAAGCAATCATACACCAGGGTATATTCTTTTTCTCTTCCGCCGGCTCTTTTATCCCAATACCAGCTTCTGTAGAAGCTGTTGTTTCATCCGAGGTACATCCTCTTGTACTACAGTTACTTGTTCAGCATCCTCCACCACTTCATTCTTTTGTTCTTCCTCTACTAATACAGTAGCGGCAATACCAGTTTCAGCTTCCGAAAGCATCTCTTCCGTTTCCGGTAAGCCATCCTTTTCATCATCTGAAATGACTTCTAAAATCTCTTCTCCTTCCTCGTTTACTTCCGATACACTACCTTCATCAGGAAGGTCTTCAAAATGCACATCATCATTGAGCAAAACAGACTGAAAATGCGCAAAAGGTTTATTTATCAAGTCCCTCAATCCAGTTTCCGGAACAAAAGACACACGTGTGTGCTCCTTTATCTCTATCGACTCCCCTGTATTTACATCTACACTTTTTCGAGCTTCAATGTTTATAAGCTTAAAAGTACCTATCCTTTAACCTTTACGTACTTGTCTCTTGCCAAGGCTTCTTCAATCAAATTCAAGAACTCCTTCACAAACAATGCAGCCTCTGCAGGGTCCAACTGGCATTTCCGGGCAAACGACTCCACAAGTTCCTGTAAAGTTATTTTATCACTCATCCGATGAAATGTTTTTAAACTTTTCTTTCAAAACAGCACTTGGCTTAAAAGCTAACGCCAATTTGGGAGGCACCAAAAAGCGCTGCTTAGTGACAGGATTCACAGAAATACGTTCCATTTTCTTTTTCACCTCAAAGGAACCGAAGCCTTGCAAATTCACTATCTTATCTTCCTGCAATGTCTGCGACAAGCACTCCGTGAAAGAACTAGCCAAGGAGGCTGTATCTTTCTCGGTTTTATCCAGACGGCGGGACAATTCTTCTATGAATTCCTTATTTGTCATTTTATTTTACGATTGTAGCATACAAATCAAAATCATCTGCATCGTACACTTTTACCCGATGGAAACTGCCAATTCTCAAACGGTGATTTTCCACGTTTATCAACACCTCCGGATCGACTTCCGGCGAATCAAACTGTGTACGGCCGATATAGTAATCGCCTTCCTTGCGGTCGATGATTACCTTGAATTCCTGTCCAATCTTGCGATGAGACAAGTCGGCAGAGATTTCCTGCTGCAATTCCATCAATGCATCCAAACGCTGCTGCTTGACTTCCTGCGGAATCTCATCCTTATAATGCTTGGCAGAATAAGTTCCTTCTTCTTCCGAATAAGCAAACGCACCCATACGGTCGAAACGTGCCGTACGGACAAATTCCATCAGTTCCTCAAAATCCTGTTCCGTTTCACCCGGATGACCTACCATCAATGTAGTACGCAAATGAATGCCAGGCACCTCCTTACGGAACTTCTCTATCAACTGATAGGTTTCTGCCTTCGTCACATGGCGACGCATCTTTTGCAGCATGTTATCGCTGATATGCTGCAAGGCAATGTCCATGTACTTACATACATTATCATTTTCACGCATTACGCGGAACAAATCTTCCGGGAAATGAGCGGGATAAGCATAATGCAGACGAATCCATTCCACACCCGGTATATGTGCCATCTGCTCTATCAGCTCCGGCAACATCTGTTTTTTATACAAATCCACTCCGTAATAGGTCAGTTCCTGTGCAATGACCTGAAATTCTTTCACCCCTTCGGAAACCAGCAAGCGCACTTCGTCCAGAATTTTTTCCATAGGACGAGACACATGTTTACCGGTAATGATAGGAATGGCGCAATAAGAACACTTGCGGTCGCAACCTTCTGATATTTTCAGGTATGCATAATGCTTCGGAGTCGTCAGATGACGCTCAATGGCAAATTCAGAATGATAGGCCTTTCCTAAATCGGCCAAAAGTTCATTCCAGTTGAACTTCCCATAGAATTTGTCGACCTGCGGAATCTCCATCTGCAAGTCCTTTAGGTAACGTTCCGACAGACAACCCATTACATATAGTTTTTTCAAGCGTCCCTCTTCCTTTGCCTGACAGAACTCCAGAATCATGTTGATAGATTCCTCCTTGGCATCACCTATAAAGCCACACGTATTGATAACGGCAATTTCTCCCTGCGGATGGTCGCTGTCATGTGTCACCTTGTAGCCGCTAGCTTCCAGCTGTTTCATCAGCTTTTCGGAATCTACCAGATTTTTCGAGCATCCTAAAGTAATTATATCGATTGTATTCTTTCTCATTTTTCAGTGGTTGAGCCAAACAATGAATCTACAAACTCACGGCGACGGAATATCTGCAGGTCTTCCATACCTTCTCCCAGACCGATGTATCTTACCGGAATCTTAAACTGGTCAGAAATTCCAATTACTACTCCACCCTTTGCTGTTCCATCAAGTTTGGTGATAGCCATGGCGGTTACTTCTGTAGCCAAAGTAAACTGCTTGGCCTGTTCGAATGCATTCTGCCCGGTAGAACCGTCCAGTACCAGCAACACTTCATGAGGTGCATCGGGTACCACCTTTTTCATCACGTTCTTGATTTTTGTCAGCTCGTTCATCAAACCAATCTTATTGTGCAAACGTCCTGCCGTATCAATGATTACCACGTCAGCATTATTAGCCTTGGCAGAACTCAGCGTATCAAAAGCTACTGAAGCAGGGTCAGCTCCCATTTTCTGTTTTATTACCGGTACACCCACACGTTCTCCCCAGATGTCAAGCTGTTCTACAGCTGCGGCACGGAAAGTATCTGCGGCACCCAGATAGACCTTTTTCCCGGCTTTTTTAAACTGATAAGCCAGCTTACCGATAGTCGTCGTTTTTCCTACTCCGTTCACGCCTACCACCATAATCACATAAGGAGTCTTATCCTGAGGCACATCAAAATCGGCAGCATCCACCGTATTGTTTTCCATCAGCAACGCCGCAATCTCCTCACGAAGGATATTGTTCAGCTCCTGTGTATTCACATACTTATCCTTTGCCACTCTGGTTTCAATGCGCTTGATAATGTTCAGCGTAGTTTCTACTCCCACATCAGACGTAATAAGCACTTCTTCCAGATTGTCCAGCACCTCGTCATCCACCTTTGATTTTCCAGCCACCGCACGTGCTATTTTTCCAAATACACTTTCTTTGGTCTTAGACAATCCTTTGTCTAATGTTTCTTTTTTTTCCTTTGAGAAAAAACTAAAAAATCCCATACAACTTACTTTTATCAGTTTCTGACACAAAGATATAACTATTCTCGCTTTCACACAAAAAAAGTTCCTTCCATATTTAAATGAAAGGAACTTTTATTTAGCATTTTATATCTCAAAAGATAAATTATTTCTTGAAGAAGTCCTGTACTTTTTCGTTAGGAACCATTTGTTCATCAAAAACGTAAGCACCAGTTTTCGGAGACTTAACCATTTTGATAACCTTAGTATAAGAACGTCCTTCTTTACCTGTCTGAAGGGTTGCGACTGTTTTCTTTGCCATGGTCTGTTATTATTTAATTTCTTTATGAACTGTTACTCTTTTCAAAATCGGATTGTATTTCTTCAACTCCAATCTTTCAGTGGTATTTTTTCTATTCTTAGTTGTAATATAACGAGAAGTTCCCGGCATACCACTATCCTTCATTTCTGTGCATTCAAGGATTACCTGTACTCTGTTTCCTTTAGCTTTCTTAGCCATAGTCTTTCTCTCCTTTTAATTAACCAATAATTTTGATAGTTTTCCAATCACAATAACCTTTTGCTACCGCTTCGTTCAGCGCTGCATCCAGGCCTTTTTTGTTAATAACTCGCAAGCCGTTAGCGCAGATGTTCAGGCTAATCCAGCAATCCTGTTCTACATAGTAGAATTTCTTAGTAAACAAGTTCACATCAAAAGTTCTTTTTGTTCTTCTCTTAGAGTGTGAAACGTTGTTGCCTATCAAGGCTTTCTTTCCGGTAATTTGACAAATTTTCGACATTTCTATCTAGTTTTTATAGTTTTATTCCATGGTTCTCTCAAACGGAGTGCAAAGTAAGTGATTTTTATTTTATATAAACAAATCTTTTTCCAATAAATTGAACTTTTACTCCTCTTTTCCCTGATTTTGGCATAATTCCAACAACAATTGGAGGGTTTTTGCCGTTGCAGCCTGAATATTTTTCTCACGGCCTTCATCTTCGGTCAATTTAGCTGTAAGCACCGCATCTTTTGTTCCGGCTGCTACCCAAATCGTACCGACCGGCTTTTCCGGACTTCCTCCGCCAGGACCGGCAATTCCGGATGTAGCCATTGCATAATCCACATCCAAAGCCTTGATGGCACCCTTTACCATCTCCACAACGGTTTCTTCACTTACCGCCCCATGCTGTTCCAGTGTTTCGGCATTTACATATAAATGCGTTTTCTTTACCTCATCTGAGTAGGCAATAACCCCACCTTTATAGAAACGAGAACTACCTGGGATAGCAGTTATGATGGCTGCCACGTTACCAGCCGTACAACTTTCTGCAGTAGCCAATGTATAGCCTTCTCTCCAGAAAATTTCACTTATCTCCTTACTTAGTGTTTTGGTTTCTACTGACATAATCTGTTTTCTCTAAATTGTTACTTAATGGTTACCCGTGAATAAGCGGGTTTGTCTATAGTGCAAAAATCCTTGTCCAAAAACTTATAATATCCCGTAATGGCGATCATGGCCGCATTGTCGGTAGTATACCCGAACTTCGGTATGAAAATGTTCCAGCCATATTTTTTCGCATGTTCACGGAAAGCGTTTCGCAGACCGTTGTTTGCCGATACTCCTCCGGCTACGGCCACTTCCTTGATGCCTGTATCCTTTACTACCTTACGTAATTTATCCATCAGAATGTCTACAATCGTTTTTTCCAACGAAGCAGCCAAATCCGTCTTATGATGTTCTACGAAATCGGGATCTTCTTTCATCCAGTCTCTGAGCGAGTACAGGAAAGAGGTTTTCAGTCCGCTAAAGCTATAGTCATAGCCCGGGATATGCGGTTTGCTGAATTTAAAGGCTTCCGGATTACCCTGACGCGCCAGCTTGTCGATAATCGGACCACCTGGATAGCCCAGCCCCATCACCTTGGAACACTTGTCGATAGCCTCTCCTGCCGCATCGTCGATAGTCTGTCCCAGCACTTCCATATCATTATACGCATTCACACGGATAATCTGAGAGTTTCCTCCTGAAACCAGCAGGCAGATAAAAGGATATTTAGGCTGTACGTTTTCACCGTCGGGCTCCTGAATAAAGTGCGCCAGCACATGGCCCTGCAAATGATTCACCTCTACCATCGGAATATCCAGCGAGCGGGCAAGTCCTTTGGCAAAAGACACTCCTACCAGCAAAGAACCCATCAGACCCGGTCCGCGAGTAAAGGCAATGGCACTCAAATCTTCCTTTGCCACTCCGGCACGTTTCAATGCTTCGTGCACCACCGGAACAATATTCTGCTGATGTGCACGTGAGGCCAGTTCCGGAACCACTCCTCCGTAAGCTTCGTGCACCGCCTGGCTGGCAATCACGCTCGACAGCAATACGCCATCCTTTATCACTGCCGCAGAAGTATCATCACAAGAAGATTCTATTCCTAATATTATTGTACTCATAACATTCTTCTATTATTAATAGGTCAATATTTCAAGTCCCTGCTCCGTCATTACGAAAGTGTGTTCCCACTGTGCGGAAGGAAGCTCATCCTCCGTCACCACGGTCCATCCGTCTTCTTCGTCAATGAAGACTTCCCAGGTTCCCATATTAATCATCGGTTCGATGGTAAACACCATGCCCGGCACAAGCAACATACCTGTACCCTTCTTGCCAAAGTGTTCTACATCCGGTTCTTCGTGGAACTCTACTCCCACACCGTGACCGCACAAATCACGGACCACTGAAAATCCGTTCTTCTTCGCGTGTTTCTCTACGGCATGGCCGATATCTCCCACAAAGCCGAAAGGACGGGCTGCTTCCATACCGACTTCCAGACATTCTTTTGCCACACGCACCAGTTTTTCTTTCTGCGGAGTGGTTTTTCCGATAATGAACATACGTGAAGCGTCGGCATAATAACCGTCCAGAATCGTCGTACAGTCCACATTAATAATGTCGCCTTCTTCCAGAATTTCCTCTTCGCTCGGAATTCCATGGCAAACCACCTCATTGATGGAAGTACAACAGCTCTTCGGAAATCCCTCATACCCCAAGGTTGCCGGAATGGCTCCGTGGTCCCGGGTATACTCATACACCAGCTTGTCTATTTCGGCCGTACTCATTCCAGCGTGGATTTCCTTTTCC
>ENA-OPZC01000198-OPZC01000198.1-human-gut-metagenome-genome-assembly--contig:-NODE-198-length-11779-cov-1.372382_pt1 | contig 11779 bp, 10 predicted proteins | sample MGYA00242477_ERZ504491 | MGnify/ENA primary metagenome ERZ504491 (study PRJEB26092, sample SAMD00036249) | human gut metagenome | host: Homo sapiens | study: EMG produced TPA metagenomics assembly of... | reverse complement strand
CTATATTGTTATCTCGTGATTGGGGGCACACTTCCACCGCAATAAATATAGTCAGGTTTGAACTGAGGATTAGTTTCGAAAGACCCTTCCAGACGTTCGGCTATTACTACGGGAAGATTATCTCCTCCAATGTTTCGGACAGCCTTAGTCTTCCGGCGCCCCGGAGATAGGTAGTTGAACTGCGGAGCTTCTTTTCCAGGAATAAAAGGATGTCCTTCCCGAGTTAGTATATAATCAACCAGTTTGCGGGCTACCGGAATTTCGTTTTCAGGAGCCTCGCTCAATGAAACACGAATGGTATCTCCCAAGCCATCTGCAAGGAGTGCGCCTATTCCTAATGCGGATTTTATTCTTCCGTCCTCGCCGTCCCCTGCTTCGGTAACCCCCAAATGAAGCGGGAAAGCCATGCCTTCCTTTTCCATTTCCTGTACCAGCAGACGGACCGTCCTGACCATTACTACGGTATTGGATGCTTTGATGGAAATAACCACATCGTTGAAATGTTCCGCAACACAGATACGCAGAAATTCCATGCACGATTCCACCATACCTTCAGGGGTGTCACCATAATGAGACATGATGCGGTCTGACAGAGAACCGTGGTTTACCCCGATGCGGATGGCGGTGTGGTTTTCCTTGCAGATATTTAGAAAAGGAATGAAGCGGGCACGTATCTTTTCTATTTCTTGCGCATATTCTTCGTCAGTGTATTCCAGTTTCCGGAAAGTACGTCCCGGGTCTACGTAATTTCCCGGATTGATGCGTACCTTTTCTGCATATTGTGCCGCTACATCGGCTACTTTGGGGTTAAAATGTACATCGGCCACCAATGGAGTATCATATCCTTGAGAGCGTAATCCGATATTGATATTCTTCAAGTTTTCGGCTTCACGGACACCTTGTGTGGTGAGGCGAACGTATTCACCGCCGGCATCTATAATGCGTTTGGCTTGTTCCACACAGGCTTCGGTATCCATAGTGACGGTATTTGTCATGCTCTGAATACGGATGGGGTTGTTGCCACCCAAGGGAGTGGCTCCGATATTCACTTCGGAAGATTCGCGGCGGGAGTAATTGAATAAATCCATAGTTAGTGATTAGTGGTGAGTGGTTAGTGATTAGTGGGCTGCGCTGAAATATTAACCACTTACCACTAATCACTAACCACTAGTTAATTTGTTTTATATTCAAACTTGACTTCTTTCAGTTCTTCGTTGGCTTTCACGATTTTCTTTTTCAAGCCGGTCTTGTAGTCTGCAAACTTGGTGGCTAGTTCTGTATCACTCAATGCTAGCATTTGTACGGCCAGAATAGCTGCATTCATGGCTCCATTGATTGCTACGGTAGCTACAGGAATTCCGGGAGGCATTTGGATGATAGAATAAAGTGCGTCTACGCCATCAAGAACAGAACCTTTAACGGGGACACCGATAACAGGCAATGTGGTATTTGCAGCAATGACACCGGGAAGTGCGGCAGCCATGCCGGCAGCGGCAATGATGACTTTAATTCCACGGCCTGCAGCATTTTTCGCAAATTCCTCCACAGCTTCGGGAGTGCGGTGTGCCGAAAGGGCGTTCATTTCGAAAGGTACGTGCATCTCGTCCAGTAATTTGGCAGCTTTTTCCATTACGGGAAGATCGGAAGTGCTACCCATGATAATGCTTACGATAGGTTTCATTGTTTTTTGTTATTGTTTGGTTTATATATTTACTTCAAGCACGGGTTATACGGATGAACGCGGATAGAAAAATCCGTGAGGTCCGCGTAATCCGCGCTTGAACAATTCCTAATGGGAATCTATATTATTCGTTGACTAATGCTTTATATCCTTCAGCATCCAGCAAATCGTTAACGTCATTAGAGTCATTGGGCTTAATCTTAATCAGCCACCCTTTACCATACGGGTCTTGGTTTACTAATTCGGGATTGTCGGCCAATGCTTCATTCTGTTCCAAAACTTCTCCTGAAACGGGAAGGAACAAGTCCGAAATCGTTTTTACTACTTCAATAGTACCGAAAACTTCATCTTTTTCTAAAGTTTCTCCTTCAGTTGTGATATCTACGAATACGATGTCACCCAGTTGCTCTTGTGCATAATCAGTGATGCCTACATAAGCTATATCACCTTCTACTCGTATCCATTCGTGTTCTTTGGTATACTTTACATTGCTTGGAAATTCCATAATGTTTTCAATTTATAAGGTTAATACTAATTTTTTTCAAATAAACAAAATTCCAATGACACCACAAAACAATCCGACAATAAATCCGGCTAAAACTTCTAATAAGGTATGCTGTTTTACAATGATACGGGCTGTGCCAAGCATCCCGGATAGCAAAATGAAAAAACAGAGCCACCATACAGGATTGAAATTGAATATAAAGCTGTAGGATAATAATCCGCCTACCATCATGCCGCTGCTTGCCACGTGTGTGCTGATTTTCCACTTGAAATTGATCAGCGTGCAAAGGATCATGCAGATGAGGGCGGCTACGATAATACCTGACATATAGCGGGGCAGGTGTATCTTATACATGGTGATGAGACAAGTGACATAGCTGATGATAGTCAACGCATATGGTACGAAACGTTTTTCGCGGTGTCCCAATTCATGAATACCCCAACCGTTTATTTTTTGGAACAGGTAGATGGCGAGCATCGGCATCAGAATGGTGAAACAGTAGACTATGCCCAATACTATCAGTTTGTACTGGATGGGCATGATACGAAGATAAGTGAAGAAAAAAAGCAGGAAAAATGCCACAAAAGGAATCATAAAAGGCGTGAATATGCCTGATATGATACGTGAACTGACTTCAAGCGGACTGTTTTTCTTGCCTACTGCTATTGTTTCGGTTATTTCGTTAGCTTCCATATAATTTATATTACCTTCTTAATCGTGCGACGGGTATGTTAAGCTGTTGGCGGTATTTGGCTACAGTACGGCGGGCTATGGGGTAGCCTTTCGTTTTTAGTGTTTCGGCCAGTTCATCATCAGTGTACGGTTTTTCCTTGTCTTCGGTGTCTACACATTCTTTCAGAATACGCTTGATTTCGCGGACTGAGAGTTCTTCACCGTCTTCGGTAGTGTAACCGTCGCTGAAAAAGAATTTCAACGAATAGATACCATAGTTTGTTTGTACATATTTGCTGTTGCTTACCCGTGATATGGTGGAAATATCCAATCCCGAGCGTTCGGCTACATCTTTTAGGATCATGGGCTTTAGCAGGGATTCGTCTCCTTCCAAAAAGAAGGGGCGCTGAATATCTATAATGGCTTGCATGGTGGTGAGCAACGTATGTTGTCGCTGTTTTACGGCGTTGATAAAACCTTGTGCGGCATCTACTTTTTGTTTTAGGAACATCAGTGCGTCCTTTGAGGCTTTGCTCTGATTATCTTTGTTGCGGGTGTGTTCATCCAGTAGTTCGGTGAACTGGCGGCTCAGACGCAACTCAGGAACATTACGATTGTTTAAACTTAGAGTAATGGTGTCATCCTCATACGTTTCTACAATGAAGTCGGGAATGATCTGCTGCATATTTTTGCCCATTGCTTCACCCAGTGAACTGCCCGGACGAGGATTCAGTTTGGTGAGATCGCTCACCGCCTCATTATATTGTTCTTCGGTAATACCTAGTTTTTGGATAATCCTTTCTTTGTTTTTGCGGGTAAACTCATCACAGCATTTACCGATGATGTCCAGTTCTATTTGTTTTAACGGTGAATCGGCTTTTCTTTGTATTTGTAGCAGAAGACATTCTTGTAAACTGCGGGCACCGATACCTGCCGGATCAAAGTCTTGGATTATTTCCAAGATTTTATTTAATTCCTCCTCAGTGGTATAGATGCCTCGATAGATGGCAAGTTCATCCATGATAGACTCCATATTTTTGCGTAACAGGCCGTCATCGTCCAATGAACCGATCAAGTATTCTGCTATATCTCGTTGTTCTGGGGTAAGTTCCTGCATCTGCAACTGGTCTTTCAATATTTCATAAAAAGATACGGCATCCGAGAAAGGGATTTCTTCGGCTACTCCTTCTTTGGAACGATTATGTTCCTGTAGTTTATAATCGGGAATATCATCTTCGTTGCTGTAATCGCCTAATGAAAAATCTTCGTTCGAGTCTGTATTTCCGTCTTCGTTCTCAACGTATTCTGTGTTGTCATCTTCATTTTCGGGCATTTCTTTCCCTTCCTCCAGGGCCGGATTATCCAGTATTTCGGAATGGATACGTTCTTCCAGCTCCACAGTGGGCAGTTCCAGCAATTTCACTACCAGTATCTGTTGTGGAGATAAGGTTTGTATTTGTTGCTGGGCTTGTGTTTGTACTTGACGTGAGCCTTGTGCCATAATATTTTTATTTCCTTGTTTATTGCGACAAAAATAGGAAATTGTATTGTAATAATCTTCCTTTTTTTGGGATTATTTTAAGGGGATGGTTATCTTTGCCTGTCATCCATACAAAAAACACAAGATTATGTTTGCAAAAGAAACTTATACAACCCGTCGTAACAGTTTGAAAAAACGTGGGGATAGGTTTCTTGCTATTTTAGATAACGGGGAGAGTGGCGACTATGCGGATAATACTTATCATTTCCGCCAAGGTTCTACTTCTCTTTATTTTTGGGACTTGCCCTATGCCGGATTGGCGATATGGATATCATATTGTATGGATGGGATCCAGCCTGCCTTGTGTGAGAAAGCGTAGAGGGTGGGAGTGACAGAAACTGGTTCTGCCGCGGATTTGAAGAAGTGTTTGGAAAAAGCAGTTGCTAAAAGACAGGTGATTCATTAGAAAAGTACTTAGGTCAGCCGTAAATTATTAAGGCTGGTCGGATCTTTGGAACCGGAATTTGAACTTACTATAGAACCGGGTATCTATATTAATAGATTGTTGGAAAGCGGAGAAATGCTTTAAGGATTTTATCGATTATGATAAGTTGGAGAGTTATCGTGAGTTTACAGAGTTGCGTAATGAGGAAGATTATTTGATAACGGAGGACGGGGCACGTTTTTGGGGTACGAAGGTCCTTTTACTACAGAACGATGATATATAATTATCCACCTATGGTTGCTTTAAACCGTAATCAGTCAAGATTTGTATGCACTGCTGTTGTACTTCCTCGGATGGTCGGTTTGCATTTTATATCCTTTAGGGTTATAGATACTGCCTAGCTTTGCATGCTTTCCCTTTCCTATATCATGGTAAGGTAATAGGTTAATGATCTCAGGATGCCGTGGAAGACTGGCCAAAAATTCGGCAGACAGCTTTATGTTCTTTTCATCTGCATTCACTCCTTCAATCAATGGAATACGGATATAATAAGGAAAGTCAGCTTCTGCTACTCTGCGGATGTTCTCCAAAATTAATTCATTGGGAACATCACAAAATGTCTGGTGTACGGTACTGTCCATTGATTTTAAGTCGATAAGCAATAGTTCACAATTCCGCATCACTTCATCCACTGTTTCTTTGCGGGCAAGCAGGGTGGTATCTACCACCCGATGAATTCCCTGTTGTCCGCAACGTTTCAGTATATCAATCAAGAATTCGGGATGAAGCAACGGTTCTCCACCACAAAAAGTAACTCCACCGCCCGATTGATCCATAAATGGAATTTCCTTTTCTATTTCATGCATCAGGTATTCGGCGGTATATTCCGTTCCTGATATCTCGATAGCCATTGCCGGACATTCTTCGGCACAGCGTCCGCATAACACGCATTTTTGTTTGTCGGTGATAATACCCTCGGGAGCCAGTGTCAGTGCCCCGTTGGGACATGCTTTCAGACAAGTTCCACAGCCGAGGCATTTCTTGGCTGTGTATAGTTTGTCTTTTCCGTTACGAATGCCTTCGGGATTATGGCACCATATGCACGAGAGCGGGCATCCTTTCATGAAAAGTGTGATGCGGATGCCCGGTCCGTCATTGATGGCATAGCGTTTGATGTCGAAAATCAGACTCATCTTGTCAGAAGGTTTCTTGTGCCGTGCGGGCTATTACGTCATATTGTAAATCTGTATTCATGTCATTGAAGTAATCACTGTATCCAGCTACGCGTACCAATAGGTCCCGGTATTCTTCCGGATGTTTTTGGGCGGCATGCAGGGTAGCGGTATCTACTATGTTGAACTGAATGTGATGTCCTCCTAAAGCAAAATAGCTGCGGATGAGGCTTACCAGTTTGGCTATGTCTTCATCGTGTTTAAGAAGTGAAGGCAGGAAGCGCTGATTCAATAGAGTGCCTCCGCTTTTCACCTGGTCCAGTTTTCCTAATGATTTTATAACGGCGGATGGCCCGTGGGTATCTGCTCCGTGTGAGGGTGAGGTACCGTCACTGATGGCACGTCCGGCTAGACGGCCGTTGGGGGTGGCATTCATCATTTTGCCGAAGTAAACGTGACAGGTGGTAGACAACATGTTCAGATGGAAACATTCGCCTTTGGTGTTCGGCTTTCCCTCGATGGCATCGTAAAGGTCGTTAAAGATCTGGATGGCGATGCGGTCTGCATATTCGTCATCGTTACCGAAGAAAGGGGTACGGTTCAGTATGAACTGTCTCATGGCTTCCTGTCCTTCGAAGTTGGTATCGGTAGCATGGATGATTTGCTCCATATTGAATTTACGTTCTTCGAATACATGTTTTTTCAGAACGGAGAGGCTGTCGGTAATAGTACCCAAACCGGTGCATTGAATATAGCTTGTGTTATAACGCGGTCCGCAGTTATAATAATCTTTTCCTTTGGCGATACAGTCATCAATGAACAAAGACAGGAAAGTGGCGGGAGCGTATTTGGCGAACATACGGTCAATGTAGTTGCTGACGCGTACTTTCATATCTACAAAATAATGGATTTGTTTAAGAAATGCGTCATAAAGTGCTTCATAACTCCGGAAGGTACAGGGATCTCCTGTTACCAAGCCTACTTTCTTGCCTGATACAGGATCTGTTCCGTTGTGCAAGGTGACTTCCAATATCTTGGGTACGTTAAGGTAACCGGTCAGTATGTAAGCTTCTTTTCCGAAAGCGCCTACTTCTATGCATCCGCTACATCCGCCTTCACGAGCGTCCTCCGGTGTTTTTCCCTGTCGCATCAGTTCCATGACGTATGTGTCGGGATTGAATACAGATGGGTAGCCATAGCCCTTACGGATTACTTTGCAGCCTTCGCGCAGGAAACGCTCCGGGGTGCATACACTGATGTGCAGGGCGCTTCCGGGTTGTAACAGGTGAAGATCATCTACTGTTTCGAGCATGATATAGGATACTTCGCTGACTCCGTTGCTACCATCACGTTTGATGCCACCGATATTCAGATTGGTAAAGTCATTGTAGGTACCGCTTTCTTTGGCGGTGATGCCAACTTTGGGTGGGGCTGTCTGATTATTTACTTTGATAAAGAAACATGACATCAGTTCTTTGGCCTCTGCACGGGTCAGTATTCCTTCTTCCAGGTCTTTTTCATAGAAAGGAGCGAGGTGCTGGTCAAAATGTCCTGGATTCATGGCGTCCCATCCGTTCAGCTCTGTAATGGTGCCGAGATGGACAAACCAGTACATTTGTATGGCCTCCCAATAAGTACGGGGGGCATGTGCAGGAACCCATCGGCAGATTTCCGCTATTTTTTTCAGTTCCTCTTTGCGTTTCGGATCGGTTTCTTGTCCAGCCATCTTTTCGGCCAGTTCGGCATGGCGTTCGGCAAAAATGATAGCGGCATCACAGGAGATGGACATGGCGGTCAGTTCTTCTTGTTTGTCGGTTGCTTCTGGATCATTCATAAAATCCAGATTTTTCAACTCATGTGCAATACGTTCTTTCAAATCCAGCATGCCATGTTGATAAACCTTTCCGTCCAGAGAAGTATGGCCGGGGGCTCGTTGTTCCATGAATTCAGTGAACATTCCTACTTCGTAAGCTTCTTTCCATTCTTTGGGAACGTGATTGAAGATGCGTTCGCGTTGGGTGCGCCCTTTCCAATAAGGAATTACCTCGCGCTCATAGGTGTCTATATCTTCCTGGCTGATGGTGTAACGCTGCAATTCGCGGGTGTTCAATACATGAAGGTCTTCCACGCTGTGACAGGTCAGTTCAGGGAAAGTCGATACGGCTTTGGGGCGTGGTCCACGTTCACCTACAATCAGTTCGTCTTCACCTATGTATATAGTTTTCCGTTTACAGATTTCAAGGAAGTTCAGTGCTCTTAGAATAGGAATTGGATACTTTCCTTCGTTTTCTTTGTAAAATTCGGTTTCTATCAGAGCACGTTCTATGGACAAAGAAGGTTGTGTATCAAAAGATTCTTGACGTAGGCGTCGGATACGGTCTGTCATACCGTTGATTGTTGTTTTCATAAGAGTTATAATAAGGTCTACTGGTTCATAAATAGAAATTTCCATAAGGGCGGATTAATGGATCCGACCAATTGATGTGCAAGAGAATAAGATATCAAATAGAAAGAAACGTATGCCAAAAGTAAGATACGCTGTCATTTAATCCATCTTTATGGTGGTGTAATGTACAGTCTGCTGGCTTTTGGCATACCCTCCTGAAGAAGAAATGTTCTTAGTAGTAGAACATCAGGCAGTTGAACAATTTTCTATAGCCTTTGGAGTGCATTCACTTATACTTGTTTAATAATGGCCGAAATTACAGTTTGTTTTGCACATAAACAAAACTTATATACTGTTTAATAACAGGTTAATACCGGAAACTGCTTCCTCCTAAAAACTCTCTCAGTAAAGAAGTGGGAGGCAATTCTTTATCTTGTACCGAAGCGAAATATTCCAAGAATTTGCGTAAACGGTATGCTTCTGAATATTCCGGTTTGTTATTGGGAACATTCCTTAGAATAGGAATGGCATAATCCTTCATAATGGCCAGTTCAAACAACAGGGCAGAATTGAACATGGCATCTGCATTTTCCTGATATGGGAAGATCCATTTTTCTTCTCCGGCGCGTACGCTGGGCCATCTTCTGATTGTTTCCTCTGCGGAATAGCCACGGTATTTGTAATCGCGGATAATACGGCGCAACAAACGGTTGTCGGTAGTCGGAATATAATTATGATTGTCCAGCAGAATAGTGGTTAATGCCGATACATATATTTTATATTTATTCTCGGCGGGAATATGAGGGGTTAATTCGGGGTTAAGTGCATGAATCCCTTCGAGAATCAATATCATGTTATCGTCAATCTTAAGTTTGTCACCTTTAAATTCCCTTCTTCCTGTGGTGAAGTTGAAACGTGGTAACTCTACTTCCTTTCCATGAAGCAGATCTTGTAATTGCTTGTTGAAGAACTCCAAATCCAATGCATACAATGATTCGTAATCATAATCACCTTTTTCATCTTTTGGTGTCTTTTCTCGGTCAACAAAGTAATTGTCCAGGGAGATGGGGTAAGGTTTCAGCCCGTTTGCCATCAACTGGATACTGAGCCGTTTGCTGAAAGTCGTTTTACCAGAAGAGGATGGACCGGAGATAAGAACCAGTTTTACTCTTTGACCGTTTTTTCCTCTGTGGTATATCTCATCAGCAATATTGGAAATTTTTTTTTCCTGCAAGGCTTCAGACACATTAATCAGATCGGTGGCATAACCTTCATTACAGGCCACATTGAAATCTCCTACAGTACCCACACCTAAAATCTGATTCCAGCGTCGGTGCTCTTTGAATACTTCCAGCATTTTTTCTTGTTTTACTACTTCCTCCAATATTTCCGGATTCTGACGGTTGGGGACTCGCAGCAACAAGCCGTCATAGTATTTAACAATGTCGAATTTGCGGATATATCCGGTGCTGGGCAACAGACTGCCGTAGTAGTAGTCAATGGTATCTTCTAAAGTATAATAATAGGAGTAAAGTTCCCCTGAAGTTTCAAGCAGTCTAACTTTGTCCATCATTCCTTTCCGGCGGAATAGTTCTACTACTTCAGTTGTGTGACATTCAAAACGGTGGAAAGGGATGTTGGCTTCCACAATCTCTTTCATTCGCTGCTTAATACGGGAAACATCATCTAGCCCGGTTTCGCGTCCTATCTGCAAGGCGCAATAATATCCTTTGGATACGGGATGTTCAAGCATGATTTTTCCATCAGGGTATAAGCCTCCACCGCTTTGCACAAGATGAAGCAGAGCGAACGGACATAGGTACGCATTCCTGAAGGATTCAGTATGTTCAGGAACTCTACATCCTTATTATTATAGGCCCGGTAATTGAGTCCTTCTACTTTGTTATTGACTTTGGCACTGACCGGCCCGTATGGGATATCTAGATAAAACCATTATAAATATCCAAAAGTGAGCTTCCGATTGGGAAATTCTTTGAAATATTGTTATTTTTGCAACAGATTTGTAACATAATCGTAATAATTATTACTAACGTAGTGAAACGGCTTGAAATTTACTGAATAAAAGGGAGATTAGCCAATTCCTACCAAATTAATTAAAGATGGAGTATTCTTTTTATGATTTCTTAAAGCTGCTAGGTTCACTGGCGCTATTCCTTTATGGAATGAAAATCATGAGTGAGGGGCTGCAAAAGTTTGCTGGTGACAGACTGCGTAAAATCCTCACAGCGATGACCACCAACCGGGTAACCGGAGTGCTAACCGGTGTTCTTATCACTGCGTTAATTCAATCCTCTTCTGCTACTACTGTTATGGTAGTAAGTTTCGTTAATGCCGGACTCCTTACACTTCACAATCAATTGGAGTCATTATGGGGGCAAATATCGGTACCACTGTCACTGCATGGATTATATCTGCGTTAGGGTTTAAAGTAGATATTGCTGCTATGGCACTTCCGTTATTGGCTGTTGGCGTACCCTTATTATTTTCAGGAAAGAGTAACCGTAAATCCATTGGAGAATTTATATTCGGTTTCTCTTTTTTGTTTATGGGCCTCTCTCTCTTGAAGACGAATGCTCCTGACTTAAGTAGAAACCCCGAAATGTTGTCTTTTGTTCAGAACTATACTGATATGGGATTTGGTTCTGTTATCTTATTTGTTGTCATCGGTACAGTTCTGACTATGATTGTACAGGCATCGGCGGCAACGATGGCTATTACTTTAATTATGTGTGCCAATGGTTGGATTAGTTTTGAGCTGGGGGCTGCGTTGGTACTTGGCGAGAATATTGGTACCACTATAACCGCTAACCTTGCCGCACTGACTGCCAATACGCAGGCCAGGAGGGCTGCGCTGGCTCATTTGGTGTTCAATGTTTTTGGGGTTATTTGGGTGTTATGCCTTTTCAAGCCTGTAACTATGGGGGTTTCATGGTTTGTAGAAGATATAATGAGAACAGCAGATCCGGCTGTTGCCGTATCTTTTAAACTGTCTGCTTTTCATACTACTTTTAATATATGCAATGTGTTGATTCTTATTTGGTTTGTCAAGTTGATAGAGAAAACTGTCTGTAAAATCATTCCTCAGAGAGAGCAGGATGAGGAATATCGTTTGCGCTTTATTACAGGTGGTATGCTTTCTACGGCAGAGCTTTCTATATTGCAGGCACGCAAGGAAATCAATCTCTTTGCAGAGCGTACTCATCGTATGTTTGGCATGGTGCGGGATCTGCTTCACACCACTAATGACAATGACTTTAACAAATTGTTCAGTCGTATTGAGAAATATGAGAATATAAGCGATAACATGGAGGTGGAGATCGCTAATTATCTGAATCAGGTATCCGACGGGCGTTTGAGTTCTGAAAGTAAGTTGCAAATTCGTGCTATGCTTCGTGAAGTGACTGAAATAGAAAGTAT
>ENA-OPZC01000196-OPZC01000196.1-human-gut-metagenome-genome-assembly--contig:-NODE-196-length-11899-cov-1.387105_pt1 | contig 11899 bp, 15 predicted proteins | sample MGYA00242477_ERZ504491 | MGnify/ENA primary metagenome ERZ504491 (study PRJEB26092, sample SAMD00036249) | human gut metagenome | host: Homo sapiens | study: EMG produced TPA metagenomics assembly of... | reverse complement strand
TGTTTGGCGACAACTTGTTTGTAGGAGCCAACATCGGTGCGCAGATGTATGTAGGCGACTACATTTCAAAAGGAAAAGCCGGCAAACTGATTACTCCGACATTCGAAATCAATGTAGGAAAATGGTTTACTCCAGTTATCGGACTGAGAGCGGGATTCGGCGGCTACCAGGCTAAAGGTTACTCAGTTAAAGATGCTGGTTTTGCCTACAAACGCGTAGACACCAACGTGTATCGCACCAAATGGGGAATCCTGCACTTGCACGGTGACGTAATAGCTGAACTTCACCAACCTGTTCTGCGGCTACCGTGAAGACAGATTGTACAATGCAATTCCTTACGTGAGCATCGGTTACCTGCGCGGTATCGACAATAACGAAAACGAATTGTCAGGAGGTATCGGATTCATCAACCGTTTCCGTTTGAACAAGGCTTGGGACTTGAACTTGGAATTGAAAGGAAACATCAACAACGACGTGATGGACGGTATCCGTGGCGGAAAGAATATGGAAGGTTCTGCAGCCATCATGGTAGGTGCAACTTACCGCTTCAACCGCAGAGACTGGACTAAGGGTACCGGTATCTCGGCTGCTGAAATGCAGGCTGTACAGAATCAGCTTAAGAGCATGAACGAAGAAAATGCCAGCTTGAGAAACCGCGTAAATGCACTGGAAGAAGAAAAACGTAACCAGCCGGTTGTAACTGAAACCAAGGCTAGCAACAAGCTGCCGGATGCAACTGAATATGTAGCGTTCTTCGACATCAACAAGGCTTACCTGAGCGAAAAAGAAGCAGTGAATCTGGAAGCTTATGCAAACCTGATCAAGAAGTATCCTGAAAACAAATTCATCATCACAGGATATGCTGACAAGCAGACTGGTTCGGCTGAATTCAACGAACGCCTGAGCAAGCTGAGAGCGGAAGCTGTATACAACACACTGGTAGATAAATATGGTGTAAACAAGGATCAGCTGACAATGGAATACAAAGGTGGTGTTGACACTATGTTCCGCGAAAATCCGCGTCTGAGCCGCGCCGCTATCATCCGCATGGCAAAATAAAAAAAACACTAAAATCATAGGAAATCGCTGCACTTCCTTGAAAAAGGAGATGCGGCGATTTCTTTTTTTCATTCTTTCTCTTACATTTGCAAACTAACCTTTTTTACGTAACTTTTTAAACGAATTTAGATATGATCATAGCTGTTGACTTTGACGGTACTATTGTGGAACACCGCTATCCGGAAATCGGACGGGAAAAGCCTTTTGCCTTTGACACACTTGAAAAATGCTGCAAAAAGAGGGGCATCGGCTGATTTTGTGGACTGTAAGAGAGGACAAGCTGCTGGAAGAGGCCGTGGATTTCTGCCGACAGCATGGAGTGGAATTTTATGCGGTCAATACGAACTATCCGGAGGAACAGGAGGCGCATCAGCATTTCTCGCGGAAGCTGAAGGCGGATGTGTTCATTGACGACCGCAATCTGGGGGGAATGCTCGACTGGGGAAGCATTTACCGCATCATACATTACCGCCTGAAAATTGCGGATCTGGTGGCCGAAACGCTGGATGAAAGGCTGGAAGAGGGCATCGAACGCCGGAAACAGGAGAAGAAGAAAAGACAGGGCTTGTTTGGCAAGCTGTTCGGATGAGACACATCCGGAGAAGATACGAAAGAAGCTGTTTCACACACGGAGTATTCCGACAGTGAAACAGCTTCTTTTATTGTATCCCTTTTCGGGGGAATTATTCTACGTAGAGCACCAGTCCCTTGAGGTATTCGCCTTCCGGATGGTAGATGTTGACCGGATGGTCGCCCGGCTGGGTAAGCTGGTGAAGGATGCGCACGCTGCGTCCGCTCTGTGCAGCTGCGGTAAACACGGCGTTACGGAAGTCCTGCTTGTTCACCACCTGCGAACAAGAGAAAGTGAAGAGAATGCCGCCCGGACGTATCTTTTCGAAGGCCTTGGCATTGAGCTTGGTATAGCCGCGAAGGGCATTGCGCAGGGCATCGCGGTGCTTGGCAAAGGCCGGCGGGTCGAGGATAATCAGGTCGTACTGGTCGCCCATGCGGTCGAGGAACTTGAAGGCATCTTCCGCAAAGGCCTGGTGACGGGTATCGCCGGGGAAGTTGAGGGATACGTTCTCATTGGTCAGATCGATGGCTTTGGCAGAGCTGTCTACCGAATGAACGAGGTTGGCCCCTCCCCTCATGGCATAGAACGAGAAGCCGCCGGTGTAGCAGAACATGTTGAGCACGTTACGGCCCTTGGCATAGCGTTCCAGCAGGGCACGGTTCTCACGCTGGTCGACGAAGAAACCGGTCTTCTGTCCCTTGAGCCAGTCTACGTGGAACTTAAGTCCGTTCTCCATAGCCACGTTCTCCGGGCTTCCGCCTTTGAGGAAGCCGTTTTCGGTAGCCAGCAGGTCGGCCTTGAAGGGCAGTGTGGTTTCTGATTTATAATAGATGTGCTGGATGATGTCGCCCATCACTTCTTCGAGGGCTTCGGCCACTGCCATACGGTCAAGGTGCATGCCGGCAGAGTGTGCCTGCATCACGGCGGTATGGCCGTACACGTCGATAATCAGTCCGGGCAGGTTATCGCCCTCGCCGTGTACCAGACGGTAGGTATTGTTCTGAGGATTGCCCAGCACGCCCAAGGCACAGCGGAGGTCTTTGGCCACCTGCAGGCGGCGTACCCAGAACGCATGGTCGATGGGTTCCTGACGGAAGGACAGCACACGCACAGCGATGCTTCCAATCTGGAAATGTCCGCAGGCAATGAATTCTTTCTTGGAGGTGTAGACATCTACTACTTCACCTTCTTCCGGCTCTCCTTCCACACGGGCGATGGCTCCGGAAAAAACCCAGGGATGGAAGCGTTTGAGCGATTCTTCCTTTCCGGGTTTGAGAAATACTTTCTTATAGCTCATTTGTATGGTTTAAGTGATTAATCTTCGAGAATGTTTTCAGGAGTTTCCGTGCGTATCACGCGGTACTTGCCCGAAAGGCGAAGTTCTTCCAAGTACTGGTAAATGCGCACGCAGGCCCAGGCATCAGTAGCGGCATACAGCTGCTGCGCCTCGGTCAGGGTGTCGGCCTCCCAGTTGGAAAGGCGCTGGCTCTTGGAAATCTTTTCCTGAAAGAGGAGGGCATAGATTTTCTGCAGACTCTTTTCTTCGATACCGAAAGAGGCTACGTAGTCCTGCAGTTCCACCCAGTTGCCCATGCGCGGGTCTTTCTGGTTACGACGGCGCAGCATGGCGAAATCGTCTTTCAGCGACAGGCCGATTTTGAGCACGTCGTTCTGAAGGAACTCTTCCAGAAAATCCGGCAGTCCGAGGTGGTTCAGGCGGAACAAGAAGCAGGTGTCGTAAGTAGAGACCTGCAAGAGGGCCACCTTGTTGACGGCTCCCTTCCGGAACGAAGGGCGTGTTTCGGTGTCCACCCCCACCAGTACATGGGTATTGAGGTAATCAATGGCCTTGCGGGCCTCGGCCTCGGTGTAAATCACGAAGATGCGACCGGGGAAAGAGACTTTGGGTAACTCCGCAACGATTTTCTTATCTATTTTACTCTGTAGTTCTACCATTCAGTTTACGGGTTTAGGGTTATTCGTCGTCGCCCATGTCAAGGCCTTCGTAGAGTTCTTCTTCGGTGCAGTTGTCTTCGTAGAGCGCGGAATCTTCCTCTTCCTGGCTGCCGTGTGCCAGCTGGCGGTACTTCACGTCGTGAAGGGCACGCATCACATTGACCAGACGCTGTCCCCAGAACTCGGCAAAGAGTTCACGGCAGATAGCTAAGGAGTCGTTCATAGTGTGCTCCAGACCCAACTGGAACACGCAGATGAAATCCTTGATGGGCTGGTAAATGTCGGCCAGGCTTTCGGATATGTTCTGATGAATGGGGGTATCACTATAGGCCATGTCATCGAGGAACACTTCGAGGTAGTCATCGTATTCGCCCAGGAGAGAGGCAATGGAGCCGCGAAGCACTTCGTAATCGGTCTCGGTCACGAAGGTTTCCGGGTCGGCGTCTTCCATCCGCTCGCAAGCAGGAAGCAACGAAGCCTCAGGTATAAAAGGGGAAGGAGTTTCAGGGATTTGTCGACGAAATCCCGACAACGCATATCGGAAACACGTTCCATAAATCCACAGAACTCGGCAGCCACTGTCACGAACTCGACTGCATTTTTATCGAATATTACTTGAGAGTTTTTTTCTTCCATATTCATGCTAATTGACGTGCAAAGGTACAAAAAAAATTTCTCAGTTTTAGTTTTATTCGTACATTTGCATGTATGTTTAGTTAATTCGAATCCATCATGCAAACAAAAAAACAGATACAAGCAAAAGTGAAAAAGCGGCTGCCATGGCCGGAAAAACATGGACTATCCTGAAAAGTGAGACTACCGCGTTCGTCATCGGACTGCTCTGCGTCATCTTCGGCGTGTACTTGCTGCTGGCTTTCAGCTCGTTCTTCTTTACGGGAGGAAACGACCAGAGCATTCTGTCGCATCCCAACCCGTCGGAGCTGCTGGAAACGGGCAACCGCATACAGAACTATGCCGGAGCACGGGGAGCACAGCTGGCACAATTCCTGATTAATGACTGCTTCGGGTTTTCGGCTTACTGTATCATTATCTTCTTAGTGGTGGCCGGCATGAAGCTGATGAAGGCGTACGAGTTCCGCATCCGTTACTGGTTCTTAGGCTGTGCCACGGTGATGGTGTGGCTCTCTGTAACCTTAGGATTTGCATTCGGAGGACTGCTGGAAGATTCTTATATTTATCCGGGGGGACTGCATGGCTATAACGTGAGTCTGTGGATTCGCTCGCAAATCGGTGCGCCGGGATTGATTCTGGTACTGCTAGCTACGGCCATATTGTTCGGCGTGGCACTGACCCGACAGACCATGGGCGTGGTGAGAAAGGCGCTGCATCCGCAAAAGGGCAATAACGCGGCCATGACAGAGGAAATAACTCCCCAGCCGGAACCGACCTACCGGAAGCCGGTAGTGGACGAACCGGAAGTAACCGCCGCGGAGGATGAATCGGAGAAGAAGGAAAAGAAAGAAAGTTTCTGGAAGAGCTGGACGCACCGGAAACCGAAACAGAAAAAAGAGGAGGAAGAAACTCCGCAGGAAGAACCGGAGAAAGCGGCTGAACCTGTCAAGGAGGAACCGGAGAAGGTGATTGTGAAAGAGGAACCGGCACCGGAGCGTGTCATTGACCTGCCCATTGATACCGAGGAAGAGGATGAGAAGAAGCACCCTTTTGAGGTGAAGCCGGCCCTGGAGGAAGACTTCGACAAGGAAGAAGAGGAGCCGGCATTTGAGGTCAGCAACGATACCAAGGAAGAGGATCAGGCTTACCGGGGAGACGTGTCGCAGCCGTACAACCCGCGCCTGGACCTGGAGTTTTACCGCTTCCCTACCCTCGACTTGCTGAATACGTATCAGAACGACGATCCGGACATCGACATGGAAGAACAGAATGCCAACAAGAACCGCATCATCAAGGTGCTGCGCAGCTTCGGCATTGAAATCAGTTCCATCAAGGCCAGTGTGGGTCCGACCATTACCTTATATGAGATTACGCCGGCGGAAGGGGTACGTATCTCGAAAATCCGTAACCTGGAGGACGACATCGCCTGAGTCTTTCGGCACTGGGTATCCGTATCATCGCACCGATTCCGGGTAAGGGTACCATCGGTATCGAAGTGCCGAACGCCAATCCCCACATCGTGCCCATGAGCTCCATCCTGACCAGCAAGAAATTTCAGGAAACCACGTTCGACCTGCCGGTGGCGCTCGGAAAGACCATCACCAACGAGGTGTTCATGGTAGACCTGGCCAAAGCGCCCCACATGCTGGTGGCCGGTGCGACGGGACAAGGTAAGTCCGTGGGACTGAATGCCATCGTAACCTCCCTGCTCTACAAGAAGCACCCCAGTGAGCTGAAGTTCGTCATCATCGACCCGAAGAAGGTGGAATTTGCCATCTATGCCCCGATTGAGCGTCACTTCCTGGCCAAGCTGCCCGACGGCGATGACGCCATCATCACCGACGTGACGAAGGTGGTACAGACACTGAATTCGCTGTGCGTGGAAATGGACAACCGTTACAAGCTCCTCCAGAACGCAGGATGCCGTAACATCAAGGAATATAACGCGAAGTTATCAACCGCCAGCTGAATCCGGAGAACGGTCACCGCTTCCTGCCTTACATCGTCATCATCATTGATGAGTTCGGCGACCTGATTATGACAGCCGGCAAGGAGGTGGAACTGCCTATCTGCCGTATTGCCCAGCTGGCCCGTGCGGTGGGTATCCACGCCATCATCGCTACCCAGCGTCCGACTACGAACATCATTACGGGTACCATCAAGGCCAACTTCCCGGCGCGTGTGGCTTTCCGTGTGGCTTCCATGATGGACTCACGTACCATTCTGGACCGTCCGGGTGCACAGCAGCTCATCGGTAAGGGTGACATGCTCTACCTGCAAGGAAACGACCCGGTGCGCGTGCAGTGTGCATTTGTCGATACGCCGGAAGTGGAACGCATCGCAGAATTCATCGGCAAGCAACAGGGTTATCCTACGGCCTTCATGCTGCCGGAATACGTGGATGAGAATGCAGAACCCAGCAGTGCAGCCGATGTGGACATGAACCGTCTGGACCCGCTCTTTGAAGAAGCGGCCCGTCTGGTCATCTACCACCAGCAGGGTTCTACTTCGCTGATTCAGCGTAAATTCTCCATCGGCTACAACCGTGCGGGACGCATCATGGACCAGCTGGAAAAGGCGGGTATCGTAGGTCCGGCCAACGGTAGCAAGGCGCGCGACGTGCTTTGTCTGGATGAAAACGATTTACAAATGAGAATGAGCAGCCTGAAGGATTAAACGGGCTGCCCTCTAACCCCTAAAAATGATTGTGACAGGTATGAAAAAGATTTTTCTTCTCGTCCTGCTGATGGGAGTCGCCTTGTGTCAGGCTGTGGCTCAACAGGACGCAAAAGCTGAAAGCATATTAAGCAAGATGGCGGACAGCTACCGGAAAGCCGGCGGCATCAGTCTGACTTTTGGAGGTACACAACACGGAAAACTGCTGCTGAAAGGCGACAAGTTCTGCCTGGAGAGCGGAGGCATCAAGACCTGGTTCGACGGAAAGACACAGTGGAGCTACGTGGAGCAGAATGAAGAGGTGAACGTGTCATCCCCCACCCCGGAGGAGATACAGAGCGTCAATCCGTATGCGCTGCTGACATCTTACAAGAAGGGCTTCAACTACCGCTACGTGGGCGAAAAGACGCGTCAGGGAAAGCGGGGACATGAAATCATCCTGACCCCGAAGACCTCGCAGGACATTAAAAGTATCACACTGAACGTGAAGGAAAACAGTTCACCCGTGTACATTGCCATCCAGCTGCAGAACGGAGAGAAACAAGAGTTTCAGATTTCGTCGTACCGCACGGGAGTGAATCTGCCCGACGCGGTGTTCCATTTCGACAAGAGCAAGTATCCGGGAGCGGAAATCATTGATTTACGATGACATCATCCGATGTATCGAGAATAGAACTTTGAGCCAAGTAAGAGGGGGTTTCGGCATAAATATACATGACGCTGCCCCCTTTTATTGCATCTATAATGGGACGCGACACAGAAGTGGGCAATGCCGGACATCCGAAGCTCCGTCCCAACCGTCCGCCACGACTGGCCACGGAGGGGTCTGCATAGGAGGCCCCGTGCACCACAATGGCACGTTCGCGAGCCCGGTCGTTAATCCCTTTCTCCAGTCCGTCAAGAATGAGCGAATACCCGTTTCGTCCCTGATAGGTGGAAGCCGTCAGGTAAAAGCCCAGTGAGCTTTTGTAGGAGCCGTATTCGTTGGAAAAAGAGGTAGCATAGTTTCCACCGCTGTTCTTACCGTGCGATACTACTGAGGAATACAGCATCCGGCGATGCTTCATGTCGAACACGTACAGGCGCTTTTCCGTGGAAGGCTTGGAAAAGTCAATCAGGGTCAGCACATCGCGCTTGCGGTTCTTGATGCGGTTATATCCCGTCACCGCCTGCTTGAAGGCCCGCCAGTTGACCACCCCCTCCAGTTGCATAGAATGATAGAGCGACACGACCTCATCGGCCGCCTTGACCGCTGCTACAGGGGATTCAGTAGGAACAGACTCTCCTTCCGCCGTGAAATACGCACAGGGGAAAGACAGGAACATGGCAGAAAGAAAAAATTTGATGATATGATTTTGCATGACTTTTTTACGACCTGAAAAATATTCGGCCGCAAAGTTACGGATTTTCTGCCCTTCTTCTTCCGTAAAGAGAGTTAATTTTATAGAAATCACTCGATTACAATCACCAGTGACCGTTCCGTCGGTGCCCAGTCGTACACAAACTTGGCATGCGAGGTGGCATTGCGCACACACATGTGCGAACGGGGCGTGGTGCCCAACGACCAGCTGTATTCAATCATCGCCGTACGAGGCACGTTGACCGGCACCCCGTGAATGTAGGCTCCGTTGGTGAAGCGGCTGGCATACGGTGCATAGCCTCCGGTGGCCGCAGAACCGTCTTTCAGGAACACCATACGCGACTTTTTCTGCTGCACCACAAACATGCCGAGCGGCGTTTCCTGCGCATACGGCGGACGGTGCATGCCCGTAGTGGCCGGATTCATGCTGCGGATGGCCCAGGTACCTTCTTCCAGACGTTCCAGGGTGGCAATGTTCTGGTCGCCCCGGTCCACCACGACCACGTGGTTAAACTGCGTGCTGTCGGACAAGAGCTTGACATAGCGGCGCGGCACCCACCATTCTCCCTCGATGGAGACCGGTGACACACGATAGAAGCTGCCCGTCTCGCCCAGAAAAGACACCAGCGCCCCGTCGCGTCCGTAGCGTTCGGGCACCAGCGTATCCGAAGGAAGATACAGCGGTACCGACTCGATAACGTTCCACTCCCAGCGTATCGGCAATGCGCCGGTACACATTCTGCGTGTATTTCCGCACCAGCGGAGCTTCACGGTTCACATTCTTGTAATTCTGGAATATCGCCCAGCGGTTGGCATCGTACTGAAGGTTCTCGATAAAGGCCAGGCATTTGCGTATGGCATCCCATTTGAATGAACGGACGGTGTCCTGATACGGATACTCATCCTTCAAGGTGTATTTGTCAAAAAGAAGTTCCTTCGCCAAGATGATGTCGGCAGCGGTCAGCGGTTTACGCTCAAACGGCAGAATCTCTTCCACCTCCATGCTGTCGGGAGATGCCGTCTCCGACACGATGGGTTGCGACATCGGTTGTTCCACCCCACGGCCTGCTTCCTCCCGGCAACTGCAAAGGAGACACAAGAAGCATATTAAGCCTGTCAGTCGTTTCATAATGAAGGGTTATAAGGTTGGAACAAAGATAATAATTTTTGCTAAAAAACCGCAGGAAAATGCAAAAAATCAGCGACTTTCTGTAAAGAAAGAACGACTTCCGGCTCTTCTGCCGATTACTCGTCCAGGATACGGGCGGTCTCCACTTTTTCCAGTCGCGCACGCAGCTTTCCCATCATCGACTTGCGGATGCGCAGACGCATCAGGCAGTCCATGTCGTACGACTGTTCCAGTATCTCGGGCGACTCTTCCTTGACGATGCGCATGATGTCGTTCATGAAGGGATATTCGAACGCCACGGCCACATCTTCGTCCACCGTCTTCTCAATGACCGGAGCTTCATCCAATGCCAGCGAAGCCGCCATGCGGTAGGCCACAATCAGGCCGCTCGTCCCCAGCTTGATACCGCCGAAATAACGCACCACGATAACCAGCACATCGGTCAGCTCGCGCGAGTTAATCTGCCCGAGGATGGGCTTTCCGGCCGTGCCCGAAGGCTCCCCGTTGTCGTTGGCCCGGAAATCCTTCCGTTCCGCACCCAGCATATAGGCATAACACACGTGGCGGGCATCGTAATATTTCTTCTGGTACTCCTCCAGAAGGGACTTCACTTCGGAGAGCGTACGCACCGGCAGCGCAATGGCAATGAACTTGCTGCGCTTCTCGGTATAGATGGCTTCCGCGCTTTCCTGAATGGTCTTATAGGTATCTTCTTGCATCGTTTTTCTTCTTTCAGGTGGCAAATTTAATGATTTTTCTCGCATTTTTAAAACCGGAAAGCGTATCTTTGCTCCTGCATTAATCCCTTAAGAAACTAATGGCATGAAAAAATTACAAAAACTAACCTACTGTATGGGACTGGTTGCCGTGCTGCACCTCATGCACAAGCTGCAACGCCCGATTCTGAAAAACCCAACATCTTGTTCATTCTCTGCGACGACATGGGATACGGCGACCTGGGATGCTACGGCCAGCCTTTCATCCAGACGCCCTGCATCGACCAGATGGCACAGGAGGGCATGCGATTTACGCAGGCATACGCCGGAAGCCCCGTCAGTGCCCCGTCAGTGCCCCGTCGCGCGCCACCATCATGACCGGACAGCACAGCGGACACGGACACGTGAGAGGCAACAAGGAATACTGGCTGGGCGAGGTGTGGTACGGACAGAACAAGGAATATGCCGTCACGGGACAGGAGCCGTATGACCCGCAGCACATCATCCTGCCGGAAATCATGAAGAAGAACGGCTATACCACCGGCATGTTCGGCAAATGGGCCGGCGGCTACGAGGGTTCGACCTCTACTCCCGACAAGCGGGGCGTGGACGAATACTTCGGCTACATGTGCCAGTTTCAGGCGCACCTCTACTACCCGAACTTCCTGAACTCCTACAGCCGTGCCGCAGGCGATACGGCCGTCAGCCGCGTGATATTAGAAGATAATATCCGCTACCGATGAGCGGCGAAGACTATTTCAAGCGTACGCAGTATTCGGCCGACCTGATTCACCAGAAGGCACTGGAATGGCTCGACAAGCAGGACGGCAAACAGCCTTTCTACGGTTTCCTGACGTACACCCTGCCGCATGCCGAACTGGTACAGCCCAACGACTCTATCCTGAAGAAATACAAGAAACAGTTCTTTCATGACAAGACCTGGGGCGGAGATGCGGGTTCCCGCTACAACGAGAGCGTGCACACACATGCCCAGTTTGCCGGCATGATCAGCCGACTGGATGCCTACGTGGGCGAAATCCTGGCCAAGCTGAAAGAAAAAGGACTCGACGAGAATACCATCGTCATCTTCAGCAGTGACAACGGTCCTCACGAAGAAGGCGGTGCCGACCCGACATTCTTCGGACGCGACGGCAAGCTGCGCGGCCTGAAGCGCCAGTGCTACGAAGGAGGTATCCGTATCCCGTTCATCGTGCGCTGGCCAGGAAAAGTAAAAGCGGGTGTGGTGAACGACCATCAGCTGGCTTTCTACGACATCATGCCGACCTTCTGCGAACTGGTGGGCGACAAGCGCTTCCCCAAGAAGTACCTGAACAAGAAACTGGAAGGTGACTGCTTCGACGGCATCTCTTTCGCTCCTACCCTGTTGGGAAATGACGAGGCACAGAAGGCACACGACTTCCTCTACTGGGAGTTCCACGAAACCGACCAGATTGGTCTCCGCATGGGCGACTGGAAGATGGTGGTAAAGAAGGGGGTTCCTCACCTCTACAACCTGGCAGAAGACATCCACGAAGACCACGACGTGGCTGCCCAGCATCCGGACCTCGTGAACCAGATGAAGCAGGTAATTCTGCGCGAACACCGCCCGAATGACCTCTTCCCCATAACCTTGCCGAAATAAGATATTTCACTGGAAAAACGCACTTACGTTTCAAACCAAACGCACTTGCGTTCCAACTCAAACGCCAAAAGAGTTTTAAAAGAAAAAGAGGCTGTCTCAAAATGTACTGCACCCCAAAAGTTAGACACAAAACTTTTGGGGTGTTTTTTATGAA
>ENA-OPZC01000193-OPZC01000193.1-human-gut-metagenome-genome-assembly--contig:-NODE-193-length-12067-cov-0.925377_pt1 | contig 12067 bp, 12 predicted proteins | sample MGYA00242477_ERZ504491 | MGnify/ENA primary metagenome ERZ504491 (study PRJEB26092, sample SAMD00036249) | human gut metagenome | host: Homo sapiens | study: EMG produced TPA metagenomics assembly of... | reverse complement strand
CCACCATGCAGCCGAATAAGGCTGTCAGTAAACATTTCTTTTTCATCGAAATAATTTAAGAATTAATAATTAGCTTTCCTGGCCCCGGGAAAGCGTGAATTATCTATGTTCAGACCTGGCAGGTTTCCTGGCTTCACCCTGAAAAGCGCCTTCCCATTTCTTACAAAGGAAACAGTGGCATGGCGAGAGTTGCTTTTCATTGACGGGTTTCACAGTAGCGGGCACTGCTTCGGATTCTATGACCGAATTCCCTTTTATGCAAATACGGAAAGTACTTACATCACCAAATCTGATGCAAAGGTAGGGTTTTATTTTAAAATCTTTTGGGATTCTGAAAATAAAAGAAACATTTTGTGATGTTTGATACTGATTTATAGGCTTCTTAATATATAAGGAAGGGACAACTAAGGACGAATGGGCATTTTCTTTGGCATGATAAGAGGCTTGTTTTCGGTTTTAAATCCATAACTACTATTAATAGGTATTGACTGCTATTGGAAATAGTTCTATCTTTGCCCCCGTTACGATGAAGAAGCATTTGATTCATATTCTAAAGCTTTTCCTTCCACTGATATTTATTGCCTATTTGGGAGGTATTACCCTTTTTACTCACTCGCATGTGGTAAATGGGGTGATTATCGTACACTCGCATCCGTTTAAAGGGGAGCATCAACATACAGAAGTGGAATTGGAAACTATCTTTTTCCTTTCTTCTTTTGCTGCTTCCGGTAGTTTGTTCACTCCGTCTTCCACAACGGTCTTTTGGGTATTGCTGTGTTTGCTGGCTGTGCCGGCTGTAGAACGCATCAAACTGATACGAACCGGTTGTGGCATTTATTTGCGCGCGCTCCCGCTGTTTGTTAAATAGTATATTTTTATGTTGGTGGAGTGATTTTCCGTTACATTATCTGTTCGCGGATTCATTCTTCTGACTGCTATCCTTTTATTTATTAATAAACAGAATAACAACACATGAAGAAATATATATTTTTCTTGATGGGAGCAGTGTGTTTTCTACTCTCATCATCGGCTGTGCACGCCAATGAATTGAATAAGTCCGATGCCAATATCATAGGTCATGTATTGGATAAGAATACGGAAGAGCATCTTTCTTTTATCAGCGTATCGCTGAAAGGAACTACCATAGGGACTATGACTGACGCCAGTGGACACTATTTTCTTAAAAATCTGCCTGAAGGAGAATTTACCATGGAGGTAAGTGCTGTCGGTTACAAGACGGTCAGCCGGAAAGTAACTTTAAGAAAAGGGAAAACTTTGGAGGAGAACTTCGAGATAGAAGAGGATTTGATAGCATTGGACGGAGTGGTGGTGTCTGCCAATCGTAGTGAGACCACCCGCCGCATGGCACCTACGTTGGTTAATGTGATGGATGTGAAAGTGTTTGAGAACACTAATTCCTCCACATTGTCGCAAGGACTGAATTTTCAGCCCGGAGTGCGGGTCGAGAATAATTGTCAGAACTGTGGTTTCCAGCAAGTACGTATCAATGGGTTGGATGGCCCTTATACGCAGATATTGATTGACTCGCGTCCTATATTCAGTGCCTTGGCCGGTGTATATGGATTGGAACAGATACCTGCCAATATGATTGAGCGTGTAGAGGTGATGCGCGGAGGAGGTTCGGCTTTGTTCGGTTCTTCAGCCATTGCGGGAACCATTAATATAATCACCAAGGAGCCTGTACGGAACTCAGGGCAGTTGACACATACTCTGACAGGCATAGGCGTACTTCTTCTTGGGATAATAATACGACACTGAATGCTTCGTTAGTGACTGATAACCATAAGGCAGGATTGTATATTTTTGGACAGAACAGAGAAAGAAGCGGTTATGACAATGATGGCGATGGCTACACCGAATTGCCAAAACTGAAAAATCAGACAGTCGGTTTTCGTTCTTTTATCAAAACAAGTACATATTCAAAACTGACTTTTGAATATCATCATCTCAGTGAGTTCCGTCGTGGCGGGAATAAACTGAACCGACCTCCCCATGAAGCGGATATAGCCGAACAATTGCAGCATACTATCAATAGCGGGGGAGCAAAATTTGATTATTTCTCTCCGGATGAGAAACAGCGGCTGAGTGTATATGCTTCTGCACAGCATACAGGACGCGACAGTTATTATGGTGGAGGACAAGATGTGAATGCGTATGGCGCGACCACGGATTTTACCTGGGTCACAGGATCGCAGTATATCTATAGTTTTGATAAATGTTTCTTTATGCCTGCCGATTTTACCGGAGGACTGGAATATAATCAGGATAACTTGACGGATGATATGTGGGGGTATAACCGTTATACCAAACAAGAAGTCCGTATAGCCAGTGCATTTTTCCAGAATGAATGGAAGAACAAGCAGTGGAGCTTTTTACTTGGAGGGCGTTTGGATAAACATAATATGGTGGATCATGTAATCTTCAGTCCGCGTGCTAATCTTCGTTACAATCCGACCGAAAATATGAACCTGCGTGCCAGCTATTCTTTCGGATTCCGTGCACCTCAGGCCTTTGATGAAGATTTGCATATAGAAAATGTAGGTGGAACTGTGTCTATGATTGAACTGGCAAAAGACTTGACAGAAGAAAAATCACAAAGTCTGAGTATATCGGGAGATTTGTATCATCGTTGGGGAGATTTTCAGGGAAACTTGCTTATAGAAGGTTTTTATACTTCGCTTTCAGACGTATTTGCCTTACGTCAGAAAGGAGAGCGTGACGGTATTATTATCAATGAACGGTATAACGAGAAAGGAGCTAAGGTATATGGTTTGACTTTGGAAGGAAAGATTGCTTACCGTTCCTTACTTCAATTGCAGGCCGGCGTTACCATGCAGAAGGCCGAATACAAGCAGGCACGTGCATGGAGTGATGATGAAACGGTTCCGATGGAGAAAAAAAATGTTCCGTACTCCGAATACTTATGGATATTTCACTTTGTCATACACCCTTTCGTACCGATGACTATTGCATTATCCGGTACTTATACCGGTAGTATGATGGTAGAACATAAAGCAGGTTTTATTGATAAGGACATTGCTGTGAATACACCTGATTTCTTTGAATTGAATCTGAAAGCCGGTTATGATTTCAATTTGTATAAAGGCATAACCATGCAGGTCAATGCTGGAGTACATAATATCTTTAATGCGTATCAAAGTGACTTTGACCGGGGGGCAAAACGTGATTCCGGTTACATTTATGGACCGGGTATGCCGCGTTCTTACTTTGCCGGAGTGAAATTGAGTTTTTAATTTGTATATATTATTGCCGGGAGAGGAGCGCTGTCCGCCCTCTCCCGGCAATTTGCGTCATAGAATAAATAACCTATTATAGGGCTTTCGAACAGGTTATTTTAGATAATAATTCTTTTGATACACTTTATTTAGAATAATTATCTAAATTGGAATGCTTTATTGGATGTAAAATCTGCTATTCCTATCTTTGTGGAGAAATAAATCTGAAATGTGATTAATATAAAGATAAATCTTCTATATAGCTGTCTGTTATATGGATTTATCGGAATTAATAAGTAAAAAGGTCAAAAAAGATGGGTATTGCTGAGTTGATAAATAAGGAAAAGAAAACAGCATTTTCTTTCGAGGTTCTTCCACCGTTGAAAGGTACTGGAATTGAAAAACTATATGCTACAATAGATACATTACGGGAGTTTGATCCTCTTTATGTCAATATTACCACTCATCGCAGCGAATATGTGTATCGCGAGTTGGGGGGTGGTTTATATGACGTAATCGTTATCGGCGGCGTCCGGGTACGGTAGCGGTGGCTGCGGCTATACATAATAAATATGATATTACTGTTGTACCGCATATTTTGTGCAGTGGTTTCTCGCGTGAAGATACGGAATATATATTGCTTGATTTGCAATTCTTAGGTATTACTAATCTGTTGGTACTCCGGGGTGACAAGGCAAAAGATGAATCTTCTTTTGTTCCCGAGAAAGATGGTTATGCCCATGCTTTGGAGTTGGAAGAGCAGATCAATGCTTTTAATGAAGGCAAATTTATTGATGGAACGCCGATTCAGGCTCCTTTAACTCCTTTTCGTTATGGGGTGGCAGGCTATCCGGAGAAGCATGAGGAATCTCCCAACATGGAACAAGATTTATATTGGTTAAAAAAGAAAGTGGAAGCCGGAGCCGATTATGTAGTGACACAAATGTTTTATGATAACCGAAAATACGTTGACTTTGTGGAGCGTGCAAGAAAAGAGGGGATTAATGTTCCTATCGTACCGGGCATCAAACCTTTTTCCAAGCTATCACAACTCAGTGTTATTCCTAAAACATTCAATGTGGATTTACCACAGGAATTGGTTGTGGAAGCAATGAAATGCAAGGATGATAAAGAAGCGCGTGCATTAGGCATAGAGTGGTGTATCAATCAATGCCGGGAGCTGATAGCATATGGGGTTCCGGGGATACATTTTTATACAGTGGGTGCGGTGGATAATGTGAAAGAGGTGGCGACAGCTGTTTATTGATAGTCTTTAATGGAAATGTTTCTGTCAGGTCATTTATTGCTCCGTATCTTAACGGTTTAAGATGCGGAGCAAAATTATTTTGTAAATGGGTTATAAGTCATCTTCCAAAGCTGTGCTTTTGGCATAAGCCGTACTCTTTGCTTCAAAAAAATCAGTCTTTACCATATTGGCATTGGAATATTGAGATACCCAGTGCATGCTTTCCGGCTCTTTATGGTTTTCTTCGTACAGAGGGCCAAAACCTAAACTACTCCAACGGAGATTGCCTAAATATTGAATATAATCTTCTATCATTTTCCGGTTGAGTCCCTGTATATTGTCTCCTATTACATATTGTCCCCATTCTATTTCCTGCTTGACCCCCTCACGCATCATGTATTCATATATTTTTACTTTATCGGGAGTGAATAAATCCGGTTTCTCTTTCTTTAATTCCAGAATAATGTTGCGGAATAACCACAGATGCGTGTTTCATCTCGATTGATATATCGGATTTCTTGTGCGGAACCTGACATTTTTCCATTACGGCTCAAGTTATAGAAAAACATGAATCCGCTATAGAAATAGATTCCTTCCAATATATAGTTGGCGATAAGGGTTTTCATCAATGTGAATCCATCCTGACTTTCCTGGAATTCGTTATAGCAATTGCCTATAAAAGTATTTCTTTTCAGCAGGTGTTCGTCTGTCTTCCATTGGTAAAGGATCTCGTTACGCTTTCGGGGCTACAGATAGAATCCAGCATGTAACTGTAGCTTTGGCTGTGTACACATTCCTGAAAGGCTTGGATATGGAGGCATAGATTAACTTCATTGGCTGTGATGTATTCGCTGATGGTGGGCAGATTATTGCTTTGTAAAGAATCAAGGAACACTAAAAAACTCAGGATTTTATCATAGGCGGTGCGTTCTGCCTGGTCCAGGTGAGGATAATCCTTGGTGTCTTGGGTGAGATTGATTTCTTCGGGAATCCAAAAATTATTCATGGCCTGACGATACCAGTCACTAACCCATTTATAGCGCATATTATTGAAATCATTCAAATTGGTGGTGTTTCCTCCAATCATTCTTCTGTGCCGGAGGTCGGTATCTCCCTCAGGAATTGAAAAGGGCATTCTTTTTTAATTTTATTGTATTCATGATTTATTGTTGTTTTATATTCTGTCTTCTTGTTTTACTGCTAACTCAAGGCTGTATATTAAAAATAAATTTGTTATTCATTTCTTGTAGGGGCGCAAGCATGGTGCCCCTACAAGAAATGTTTTAGCATGACAATTCAGTACTGGAGTGTTTACGAAAAGATCAGGAAGCACAGCTTTCACATTCTTCTACTTCCAATGATTTGCTGCGGACATAATATACTGTTTTTACGCCACATTCCCATGCCAGCAAATACAGGTTTAATACTTGTCTCAGGGTAAATTCATTGGTAATGTATAGATTCAGACTTTGCGCCTGGTCTATATGTAACTGCCGGATCCCTGCGGCACGGATACTCCATGTCTGATCTGTCAGATAAGCACTTTTATATATCCAATAGGTCTTATCGGACAATGCCGGTGCAACACGTGGCAGCATGGCTCCTTTCTTTTCTTCCAAGAAGAAACGTTTCATTACCGGATCTGTTCCGGCAGTGGTTCCGGCAATGATACTGGTGCTGCTGGTGGGGGCAATGGCAAGAAGATAGGCATTTCTCATTCCTTGTCTGGAAACCTTTACAGCCAATGCTTTCCATTCTGGCGAATTGTAACCCCGTTTTATAAAATAAGCTCCGGTCTGCCAGTCGCTGCCTTCAAAATAATGATAGGCCCCTTTTTCTTTTGCCAGTTCGCTACTTGCTGCTATGGCAGCATAGTTGATACGTTCGAAAACTTTATCCATAAAACTGAGATGTTCCTCGCTTTCCCAACGAATGCCGCGAACAGCAAGAGCATGATGATAGCCGCTGACTCCCAAGCCGATACTGCGGTAGCGATGATTGGTAATCTGAGCAAAAGGAATCGGATAAAAGTTCAGTTCAATCACATTATCCAATGCCCGTACTACAGTTGCCACCTTTTCTTTCATTTGTTTTTCATCCTCCAAGGGCAAATGTCCTAATGAAAGGCTGGCAAGATTACATACCACAAAGTCTCCGGGCCGGATTGTTTTGACTACCACTGTATCACCATCTTCCGTACATATCTCTGTAGAAACTGTTTCAATGGAGGACATGTTTTGTGCTATTTCCGTGCAAAGATTGGAGCAATAAATGATTCCCCGGTGCGCATTGGGATTGGCACGGTTCACGGTGTCACGATTGAATGTAAAGGGAGTACCTGTTTCTACAGCCGAACGCAGTATCAGTCTGACGATATCTTTGATGCTCATGCTGCGCTTGGAGAGTCGGGAGTCATTTACGCAATCCATGTATCTTTGTTCCCATTCCTCTCCGTAGTAGTCTTCCAGACAGTATCCTTTGACGGTCATTATTTCATTGGGGCAGAATAAATGCCATTGCTGGTTTAAATCCCGTTTCGCCATACGCCAGAATAAGTCCGGATAGCATACGGCGGGGAAGATGTCGTGCGCTTTCATCCGGTCATCTCCATTATTGGTCCGGAGTTGCAGAAACTCAGGCAAGTCTTTGTGCCATACATCCAGATAGACGGCTACGGCTCCCTGACGCATACCTAACTGGTCAACGGCTACAGCAGTGTCATTCACCAGTTTCATCCATCGGATTACACCTCCGGCCACACCTTTGAATCCGCGTATGTTTCCACCTGCGGCACGAACTTTGCCAAAGTACATTCCCATTCCTCCTCCAAATTTGCTTACCATCGCAAAATTGTCTAAACTGCGGTAAATGCCTTCCAGACTATCGGGCACTGTATCAATGAAGCAACTGGATAACTGGTGATAAGGTTTTCGGGCATTTGCAGGGTAGGAGTGGCCATTGTGACTTCCAGACGACTTAATATATCATAGAACTTTTTTACCCATTGCAGTCTGTTCTGTTTTTCGGGCATAGCGAGATGAAGGGCAATCCCTAAATACATTTCCTGCACAGACTCTATAGGTTCGTGTGAACGGGTACGGATCAGATAACGTTTGGCAAGCAGATCCAGTCCTGAATAATTGAAAAGCTTGTCACGTTCGGGACACATGAAGCCGGGCTGCCGTTTCTATCTCCTGTGGAGTATAGGAGGCCAAGATATAATTACCATACAAGCCCTCGTCGGTGAGGTAGCGTAATTTATCATAAAATGAAAAGATGCCGGCAGCTTCCGCCTGTTCGGTCAGTTTCTTTGTCAATCGGAAATTCAGCAGACGCGCTGCAATGAATTCCCAGTCGGGAGTTTCTTGTGTTGTCAGTTCTACAGCCGCTTTGACAAGTGCCGCCAACCGTTCCCCGGATGTCATATCCGGTTTACAGAAACTTGTGAATTTCTCTGCGAGAAAGGTTAGACTATATTCCTTCCCGGAGAAGTCTTTTTGTATCTCTTTCAGTATATTTGCTATAGTATCATCACCGGTTCCGGTAATGATTTGACTGAGGACTTTTCTTCTTTCTGTGCGCTGCCAACGGTAAAGTATATAGTTTTTGGCTTCTGCGTAAAAGCCATGTTCCATCAAGCTACGTTCCACTTCGTCCTGAATGCGTTCTACACTACGATTTGCTTCGTTTTGATGCAGAAATTGTTCCACTTCATCTACTATGGTGTAGACAGCTTCATCTGTTATTTCTTTTTGGGTACTGATAAAACTTTTCCGTATGGCAACGGCTATTTTTTCCCTGTCGTAGGATTCTGTTGTCCCATTCCTTTTAATTATTTGCATGAGATGCTGTTGGTATGAATTATTGTATATTTTCGTACCGCTTCCCTAACCCCACGAGTAGAAACGGCCTTTGATGAATGGCAGGTCTTCTGACTGGCTCCTCATTTCCGATGCCTTCCCGCGTTCTCGTTATGTGGAGTCAGGCAGTGGCAATAGGTACGTATCGGAAATTTTATCGGAGTTTCACAGCAGCGGGACTGTCCGGGATTTACACCCGATTCCCTTTTAATCCGGATAGAGGACATCTATTCGGAACCGATTCGGGAACAAAGATAATGGAAATTGGAATTATTACAGCATTGAGTTAGTTTAAAAATCAGAAATGATTTATAAAAGTTGGATGGTATTAAACATTTTGGACAAGTTCTACTACCATGCTTCCAAGCAGCACAGCTACTATTGTTATGAGTAACCAATTGATATACTTGCTTTTCGATCTCGTCTTTTCTTTTTCTGAATGACACTGATTTTTACCATATAACCGAATGATTCCCCAATGCGATTGGCACTGCGTATCACTCGTGAAGTATGTACACCACATCCCATCATGTGAGCGGAATATTCAGAAATAAATCCACTGACATCTATCAAAGTTTCGGCTGTCTTATCCATTTAAATGAAGTTATGTTTTTCTTTTTTTAGAATCCATAGACACGACATGGCTTTCCAGTGGAAGGCATTTCCTTGTCAATTTCAATCTTTAATTTTTTTATATTCAATATTTCTTCTCCTTCAAGCATCAGGCACATAATAAGAAAACAACCGTTTTTCTCACATTCCATATCGAATAACCGGTGTTGTGAAAACATGCCTAACCCATGTGAGTCAATAAGAATAAACTTTGGATGGTTATAAAGTAATGCAGCCAGAGAGTCCCAATTAAGCTTCATGTCAAACATAAAGAAGTCTTTGGTTGCATAGTCGTTGGTTGCCATATTGCCGGTATATAAAACCAATGCTTTACCTTCTATGTCCAAGTTATTAAAGTATTCGTCGGCTGGTAGTCCGTTCCGACAATCTACCACGACGGCATCTGTTACATATTCTTTATAGCGGGGAGCTTCCATATAGCAATCCATGTGGGTGCCGATGTGTCCGAGACGTTCCGTTTCTTTGGCATCAAGTTCGAACTGTGCCAAATCTTCATCACTTAACTGTAAATGTAGTTCTTTGGTAATCGTTTCTTGTTGGTACATATTTAAAGAATTTTAAAGTTTAACCTAATGAGAGTATCAATAATTGAGCCGTAAGTATGCGTAGGAACATAGCAAGCGGATATACGGTGGCATATCCCACGGCCGGAGCGTCACATGAAGTCAGATCATTGGAATAGGCGAGGGCAGGCGGATTAGTATTTGCTCCTGATAATACACCAATAAGGGTATAATAGTTTAATTTACAGGCATAACGCCCAATGAGCCCCGTTATGATTAATGGTACGGTCGTAATAATAGCTCCATACATAATCCAAATATATCCACCTTCATTTACAATTGTCTCTATAAAATCTTTCCCGGCTCCCAACCCTACACAAGCTAGGAATAAGGAAATCCCGATTTCTCTTATCATCAAGTTAGCACTCATCGTGGTGTATGTAATCATTTTATATTGAGGACCGAAACGACTGATAAGAATGGATACAATAAGCGGTCCACCTGCTAGACCAAGTTTTACTGGTTGTGGAATACCTGGAAACATAAATGGAATACTTCCCAAGATACATCCTAATGCGATGCCGAAAAAAATGGGGATAAGATTGGGATGATTCAGTCTCTTCATGGAGTTTCCCAAAACCTTTTCGGCATGAGTGACAGCAAGTTCACTACCAACTATAGTTACACGGTCGCCCATTTGCAACTGTAAATGTGGGGAGGCTACCAAGTCTACTCCTGAACGGTTGATACGGGTGATGCTCGCACCGAAGTTATTTCGTATCTTAAGTTGTGAGAGCATTTTTCCATTTAACTCAGGCTTTGTTATCAAAATGCGGCGTGAGATAAGTTTCTTGTTTAACTGTTCCCATTCCATTTCTACCTGTTTGCCAAAAAATACTGTAATCGCTTCAATGTCAATAGGGTTCGAGATAACCAGAATCTTGTCATCAATATGTAATATCGTTTCTGAATTTACTAGTTCCACTTCCTGCTGTCCGTCATGATGGCGTATGCGCGAAATGACGAAGTTGCGGTTTACCAAAGGACGTATTTCCTTAATGGTCTTCCCATGTATTGCTTCATTTTTTATCTCTAATGTAACGGGGCGTACGGTCAGTTCCTGTAAATGTCCCAATCCTTTTTCGGCATCGGCTTCTTCTTGTGATGTTTTGATATTAAGAATGTATTTCAGTGCAAGCAATGAGAGAATGGCACCAACCACCCCCAAGGGATAGGCAACAGCATATCCCATCGCAATCTCCGGTGCATCTATGCCATTTAAATCACTATTTGCCTGTTGGGCGGCACCAAGGCCGGGAGTATTGGTAACAGCACCAGAGAGAATGCCGACCATGGTGGTTATGGGAGTTCCGGTAGTAAAATGTAAAATGATAGTAATGACTACACTGATAAAAATAGCCCCCATAGCCAACATGTTCAGCGTAAATCCTCCTTTCTTAAAGGCTGAGAAGAAACCGGGACCCACCTGCAAACCAATGGAATAGACGAACAAAATAAGACCGAATTCTTTTAGAAAATGTAGCAGGTGTTCATTCAGATTCAGATTGAAATGGCCGAATACGATACCGACAAAAAGAATCCATGTGACACCAAGTGAGATGCCGGATATTTTTATTTTACCCAGCATAATTCCAAAGGCGATAACTAGTGACAGAATGAGTACGGAGTGTGCTACACCTCCGCCCCAAAGATTGGGATATCCTTCAAAGAGGTTTTTAAGAAGTTCCATAGTATTAAGAAATATATTTATTTTTAACTAAGTCATCATTTATATTTAAAATTTCCCATCATGTGGGTTGGTAAAAGTATCCCCGGAAAAATCACTTCTGCGGGGATACACACACATTGAACAATTACAACGGCATATTGCCGTGCTTTTTAGGCGGATTGCTTTGGTTTTTGTTGTGACACATTTCCAAAGCCTGAATGAGTTTATAGCGGGTGTCACGGGGCATAATCACTTCATCAATCAAGCCGCGTTCTGCCGCACAATAAGGGTTAGAGAATTTATCTTCGTAATCTTTGATTATTTCTTGTTTTTCTTCAGGAGTGGATTTCCGATAGAGGATATTTACAGCTCCCGCAGCTCCCATAACGGCTATTTCCGCCTGTGGATAAGCCAGGTTCACATCGGCTCCCGTCGGTTTGCTGGACATGACAATGTAGGCACCTCCGTAAGCTTTACGGGTAATTAAAGTTACCTTGGGCACTGTAGCTTCGGCGTATGCATAAACTATCTTCGCACCGTGGCGGATGATGCCGTTGTGTTCCTGTATTGTTCCGGGCAGGAAGCCGGGAACATCCTCGAAAGTGATCAGAGGAATGTTAAAGCAGTCGCAGAAACGGATAAAACGGGCAGCCTTGTCACTGGCGTCAATGTCAAGGACGCCGGCCAGCCAGGCGGGCTGATTGGCAACAATACCTACGGAACGACCTCCCAGGCGACCGAACCCCACCACCACATTTTTAGCAAAGTGAGGCATCACCTCGAAGAAATACTGGTTATCCAGCACCGGTTCGATGATATCCTTTATATCATAAGGCATA
>ENA-OPZC01000191-OPZC01000191.1-human-gut-metagenome-genome-assembly--contig:-NODE-191-length-12168-cov-1.154804_pt1 | contig 12168 bp, 12 predicted proteins | sample MGYA00242477_ERZ504491 | MGnify/ENA primary metagenome ERZ504491 (study PRJEB26092, sample SAMD00036249) | human gut metagenome | host: Homo sapiens | study: EMG produced TPA metagenomics assembly of... | reverse complement strand
CCCATCCCTTCTCCCCATTGGAATCCGGAGAGGGATTGGGCATTGGTAAAGAGGGTACCTAAGGTAAATGATAGGGTTAATAATAATGTTTTGTTGTTCATTTGTTCCTACTTTTAAATTAATTGCCGTCCGGCTTTTCAATTTCTGTAAACGGGCTGTCATTCCATTTGAAACTGTCCAAAGCATCCGGATGTGCAGGGTTGTAACCGGAATAGTCGCTGCGTAAATAGTTAGCGATAGGTAATCCCGCTTTCTTTATCCCTTCAATGATACATTTGGAGATTTGATAAGCTCCGTAAGGATTGAAGTGGGTATTATCTGCCAATACCCTGTTTTGTCCCGGATAGGTTCCGGCAGGATAATGTACGAATGCCTTTTTGGAAGGTTCCACTCCCATTGCTTCATAGAGGGTACGGTCATTTCGTTGAGATCGATCAAAGGAACGTTTTCTTTGGCAGCCAACCAGCGCATTGCTTCGGGATAATCTTCGTGAGTATCTCTGATTTTCCCGTTTTCATCGAAACTGCGGCGTTGTGTCGGGGTTACCAGTACAGGATAGGCTCCTCGTGCCCTTGCCTCATCAATGAATGTTTTCAAGCTGGTCATAAATGAATAATAAGCTCCTTTACCGGGACCTTTTTGCTTTTGGTCGTTGTGACCGAATTCCATAAAAATATAATCTCCGGGTTTCATTTGTGTCAATGCCTTTTTCAGTCGTCCTGCACCGATGAAAGTATTGGCGCTTTCGCCGGATTCTGCATAATTGGCAAAACAAATGCTGTCATTGAAGAAGCGGGGAATCATTTGTCCCCAGCTTGCCCAAGGTTCATTGTCCTGGTCTACTACCGTGGAGTTACCGCATAGGAATACGGTGGGTACATTATTTACTTTCTCAATAATCAGTTCGGACAATTGGGGTGCATCCCCGTTGAATTCCAAGGTTAGTTTGTCATCCCAGTTCAATTTTTGGCGTTCACGCGGTTTGATGCGCACATTTTCTTTTTCCGAAATATGTGTGTTGCGCTTGTTGATCACAAATGTACAAGGTTTTAACTCCCCTCTTTTTGTCTTCACATTTTCGAAGAAAAGGCGGCGTGATTCTCCTCGCACTGTTGTTTCTCCGGCAGCGCGTTTGTTTCCTATCACGGCTGTGACATGGTAGTTTCCATCGGGAACCGTAACAGAGAAAAAGAATGGAGCTGTACTTTTACCTTCCGGAGAGGGCTGTCTGTCATATCCGTATCCCTTTTCCTCCGAGTATCTGTCGGCGGGAGTTATTTTGGTATAACCGTCTTTAGTTTTTTTACCTGTGGTAAAATCGAATTTGTAAGTTTGTGCTTCGACTCCTAATGTCGCTAAAAGTCCAAGAGCTAATAGGGCTATCTGTTTCATGATTGATATAGATTGTTATTAATTGATTTTCGGTTTTAGTTCATCCGGAGAGTCATTGGTATAAGATTTGATATCACCGGCTGTTTTTGTGAACAACTCACTGATTTGTTGAGGCGTTACAGTAAATTGCGGACGGAACTGGTCCGAATTCATATAATCCAAAATGGCTTTATGCATCTGACGGGCTACAATGCGTTTCTCTGGCTGGGAGGTAATGTCCATGCTTGTCATGAGCACTTTCCCATTTAATACATTGGCTTCGAATAACATACCTATCTTGCGGCTTATAAACCAAGTGTCGATGCTTTGAACCGTAGGTTGGAAAGCGGGTGGAAAGTGGGTGAATTGCATCACTTGAGCACGATTCAGCAGTTCCCACCATTGCAGATTGCTGTGATATTCTGTCGGAAACTGACGGAATAACGGGTGTTTGGGGTTCACTAAGATACCTGTGGTATGAGGAGGACGCATTTTGAACCAGGAGGTGTTCCAGAATACAGGAGTGAATTGCTGGACCACTTCTTTACCATAACTCACTTTGCCCGCAGCTGTAATAAGCACATTTCCACCATTCTGAAGAATTTCCAGGGCTTTCGAATCCAAGGTGTCGGTAGTGTATACTTTTCCTTTTCCTTCGGCTATTGTCACTTGAGCGGGATAAACCCAGAAATTCCAGTCATTTACAGCTTCTGTTCCCATAATGCGTATTTCCAGATTCAGCTTTTTAGCCTCTTGGATGTCAGTGAGCGGAAACTCAAGACTACCCGTGCGATTTAAATTTCCGACAGGAATGTCTTGTGTTGCCAATGTGCCTTGCGCATATACTTTGCCATATTCGTCTTTTAACGTATATACAATTTCTGCTTGTTTTAATGCCTCGGCACCAAAATGAGCGATTTCAATATCCGCCTTTAAAATTTCCTTGTTATTATATACAAATTTATCTGTACGCATCAGTGGAACTGTAGGTGAGCAGAAACGTCTCCATTCTGCGGAGTTGATATATCCTTTTTCTTCAAAGAAAACATCGAGAACACCTACCAGTGCAGTTCCCTGACCCGAATAATCGTTCAGTGACAATAATTGGAAACCGGCATAATCAGGCGTGCGGAGTGTCTTTTCTATTTCATATTTGTAACAAAGGGCTTGCAACTTTCCGCTGGCCATCATAAATAGATGGGCTTGGTCGTTCATGTGGTTGTCAGCCAGAATGTCTTTGAAAATCTCGAAGTTCTTGCTTTATTGACGCCTGTATATTTACGTATTTCATTGAAATTGGGGAAAGCGCACCATTGACCTGTTTCATGGGATACGTAGGGCTGTCTCACGGTGTCAAGATGATTTTGGAAACGATAGTCGTCTTGGGTGGACGGTTGTTTCTTGGACCAGGTCAGGCCACGTGCCCCAGCCTTTACATGATATTGGTTGCGAGGTTGCCATTGCCATCCGTTGCCTACCGATGCTCCGGTATATACATGTCTGGGATCCTTCTTTTCCCAATATTCTACGAACTTGGTCACCCATTCTACCCAGCGTCCGCTAGGTTCGTTTCCGCATGCCAACATGCAATAGGAGGCATAGTTGCCATATTCTTTGGTTAATGCGATGGTTTCGTCCATCAGATATTTGTCAATAGGTTGTCCCAAACCTAATTTGGGACCATGATTGGGCCAGCTCGGACCTTCGGGTTGCAGATAGAATCCTACTCGGTCAGCAGCTATAAAAGCGGCTTCGGGAGGACAGAATGAATGGAAACGCATATGATTCAGTCCATAACTGCGACAGATACGGAATACCCGTTCCCAACTTTCTACATCCATCGGGGCGTAACCGGTCAACGGGAAGTCACAGTTTTCAACTGTTCCGCGAAGCTGGGTTTTGCGCCCGTTTACATAAAACCATTTACCTTTGATTTCAAATCGGCGCATACCGAATTGTATTTCCTTTATCTCAGTTTTTTTCCCATTTGGTGACTTCTGCTTTCAGTTTGTACAGGGCCGGATGAAATTCATCCCATAGCAGCATATCATTCCCCATAGGTAATACCATTTCTGTTTCCGTCACTCCTTTGTTGAGTTTGATTTCTTGTTGTATGGCGGGAACTATATGCTTTTTTATCCGTATTGAAGCTCTCTGCTGATAATTTTACTTTTGCAGTGCCTGTACCTTTGATGACGACTTTGACACGTGCCAGTTTTTGTTCCGGTTCCGGATATATTTGAATATCATCGAAATATGTTTTCGGAGTCGTTTGCAGACAGATGCGTCCTACAATGCCGTTCCAGTTTCCTTGGGTCTGGTCGGTTATGCTGTGCGAATCCGGTCCGACATTGATTTCTTTGATACGATTATCCACCCGGATGGTGATAGTACATTTTCCGGGACGGACATAACGGGTTATATCATATTGATGGGGAACACAAAGACTATTCTGAATTCCTGTCTTTTGTCCGTTCACCCATACGGTTGTTTCTATATGGGGACGTTCCAGGAACAACAAAATACGTTCACCTTTCCAGTCGGCAGGTATATCACCTCTTTCTGATACCAAGCAGCTCCTACATAATGTTTGTCGGGAGTCAGAAAGAATGGAAATTTAATATTACCTTCTTTACGGTATTTTTCCATGTATGGATTATAATAGTAGGAACTGTCATAGAGACTGCCTGTCCATTGGGTCTTTGCGGTAACCTCATCACCTTTCAGTTTCTCGGGCATGGAACCGGGCAGGTTGATGAAGTCATTCAAAGTGTGGCTGAACCATTTTTCCTTTTCTCCATTATCCTGACGGTCTATACTGAATGACCATTTTCCGGATAAGTCAATAATTTTTTGTGCGCTTAACGAGAAGCACATCCATACTAGGCAGATTGTCAATAACGTTTTTTTCATAGTATCTTTTTACTTTGAATTTGATGTTGCTAAATTAAGGTCTTTTCATCTGCATGTAAATAGAAAGAAGTACATATAGATGGAAATTCGTATAAAATAGGGGTAATGTGCGATATATTTGTACGATTTTACATGGATATGCCTTGTATGTGCAGAAAAAAGTCCAAATCTCTTTTTATCTTTGTATACTCACAATTAAATCATTGTATACATGAAAAACGATTATTCAGTTTGCTCTGCTTGTTAGGAACGGTTGCCGGATTATTTGCCGGTGATACGGCTTATTTGTTCTCTTATTTCATTAATGACAGTCGGGACGGTCTTCATTTGGCTTATAGTTTGGATGGGCTGACATGGACTCCTCTGAATCATGGAAAATCTTTCTTGATACCTACGGTCGGGAAGGATCGTCTGATGCGTGACCCTAGTATTTGTCAGGCGCCGGACGGAACCTTTCACATGGTGTGGACTTCCAGTTGGACAGACCGGATTATAGGTTACGCCTCTTCTCCCGATTTAATCCATTGGAGTGAGCAGCGTTCTATTCCGGTAATGATGCATGAGCCTGCTGCACATAATTGCTGGGCACCTGAATTGTTTTATGATGAACCTTCGCAAACTTATTATATTTTTTGGGCAACGACCATTCCCGGACGTCACAAGGAAGTGCCGGTCATTGAGAGTGAGAAAGGGCTGAACCATCGTATTTACTATGTTACGACGAAGGATTTTAATACATTTTCTGAAACCAAACTGTTCTTTAATCCCGATTTCAGTGTGATTGATGCAGCTATTGTACGCGATCCGGTGATGAAAGACTTGATTATGGTGGTGAAGAATGAAAACTCGTTGCCGGCAGAGAAGAATTTGAGAATAACACGGACAACACGGATAGAGGATGGATTTCCTACTACCGTTTCTCCTTCCATTACAGGAATTATTGGTGTGAGGGACCTGCGCCACTTTTTGTAGATGATGCTCTTTATGTCTATTTTGATAAATACCGTAATCATCAATATGGAGCTGTTTGCAGTCGTGATCATGGAAAGACATGGGAAGATGTATCTGACCGTGTATCTTTTCCAAAAGGAACCCGTCACGGAACTGCTTTTACCGTAGAGAAGGCTGTACTTGATAAATTGCTTCGTATCCATCACTTCAATCCTCTTATTCCGGATAATATCGCTGATCCTTCTTTATCCAAATTTGGTGATACTTATTATCTTTATGGTACTACTGATATTGATAAAGGATTGTCACAAGCAGGAACTCCTGTGGTATGGAAATCTAAAGATTTTGTAAACTGGAGTTTTGACGGATCACATATTGTGGGATTCGATTGGCATAAAGGACATGAATATGTCAATGCCAAAGGAGAGAAAAAGACGGGATATTTTCGTTATTGGGCACCCGGCAGAGTAGTGGAGAAGAATGGTGAATATTATCTTTATACCACTTTTGTAAAACCGGATGAGAATGCACGTACCTATGTGCTGAAGTCCGACCGTCCCGAAGGTCCTTTCCTTTTTGCCGGACGTAATTCTATATCTTCTCATTCTTTGGATGGGTTTGATCAATCTTGTATTGCTCCGGATATAGATGGGGAACCTTTTGTGGATGATGATGGAACTGCTTATTTATTCTGGCGCCGCCGGATGGCTGCCCGTATGACTGACGATTGGCAGCATTTAACCGGTGATACTGTTGTGATGAGTACGGCTCGTCAAGGGTATTCGGAAGGGCCGGTTATGTTTAAACGTAAAGGTATTTATTATTACATCTATACTTTGAGAGGGAATCAGAATTATGTAAATGCTTACATGATGAGCCGGCAGTCCCCTTTGTCGGGCTTTGAAAAGCCCGAAGGCAATGATATTTTTCTTTTTTCATCCATTGCCGATAATGTTTGGGGGCCGGGACATGGGAATGTATTTTATAATGAAGAAACAGACGATTATATTTTCGTATATCTGGAGTACGGTGACGGAGGAACTACCCGCCAAGTATATGCCAATCGGATGGAATTTAATGAGGATGGCACTATAAAGACACTTGTTCCTGATGAAAAGGGAGTTGGTTACTTGGCTGTCAGCCAGGAACAGCGCGAAAATAAGGCGCTGAAAGCTTCTTTCAGTGCATCCAGCATACGTTCTCCCCGTACTTCTAAGGTTGAAATAGAAACTCAGCCTAATTGTCCTTTGGCTGATAAAACTTCGCTTGTCAAGGTGGAACGCACACATATATATCACCCTGGAAATGCAGGCGACCGGTCTAATGGAACACGCTGGATGGCAGAAACAAATGATGATCATCCTTGGCTGATGGTGGATTTGGGTGAAGCCATGCAGGTAACGGAGTGTCAATTTGCCTTTGTACACCCTGCTGAAGGCCATGCCTGGCATCTCGAAAAATCCAATGATGGTACTAATTGGCAACCTTGTGCCGGAGTAAAAGAGGTGAAGGCATGTTCACCTCATGTGGTAACGGTGGGAGATAAAGTACGTTATTTGCGTTTGCACATAGATAAAGGTGCAGCCGGATTATGGGAATGGAAAATCTATTAAATTACTATTTTATCATGAAAAAACGATTTGTGACCGTTCTTTTGGCTTGTTCTTTGGCCGGAGGACTTTTTGCACAACAGCCTTGGTTTAAAGACAAGGATTTGACCTTGACCGGTGCTTATTATTATCCTGAGCATTGGGATGAGAGTCAATGGGAGAGAGATTTTAAACAGATGCACGATTTGGGTTTTGAATTCACCCATTTCGCGGAATTTGCTTGGGCGCAATTGGAACCGGAAGAGGGAAAATATGATTTTGCCTGGTTGGATAAAGCGGTGGCTTTGGCTGCCAAATATGATTTGAAAGTCATTATGTGTACTTCTACGGCAACTCCACCGGTATGGCTGAGCCGTAAATACCCTGAAATTTTGATTAAAAATGAAAATGGTACCGTGCTTGATCACGGAGCACGTCAACATGCTTCTTTTGCTTCTCCCGTTTATAGAGAACTGGCTTATAAAATGATAGAGAAGTTAGCTCAGCATTATGGAAATGATTCCAGAATAATCGGCTGGCAGCTCGATAATGAGCCGGCCGTACAATTTGATTATAATCCGAAAGCCGAACTGGCTTTCCGGGATTTTTTACGTGAAAAATATCATCATGACATTAAAGCATTGAATGATGCCTGGGGAACGGCTTTTTGGAGTGAGGTTTATTCTTCTTTTGATGAAATAACTCTTCCTAAAACTGCCAGATGTTTATGAATCATCATCAGATTTTGGATTACCGCCGTTTTGCTGCCAGTCAGACAAACGACTTTTTGAATGAACAATGTTTGTTGATTAAAAAATATGCAAAGAACCAATGGGTGACTACTAACTATATTCCTAATTATGAGGAAGGACATATAGGTGGCAGCCCTGCACTTGATTTTCAAAGTTATACTCGCTATATGGTGTATGGAGACAATGAAGGGATCGGCCGTCGCGGATATCGAGTGGGAAATCCGTTGCGTATTGCTTTTGCCAATGACTTTTTCAGACCCATACAAGGTACTTATGGAGTAATGGAACTTCAGCCAGGGCAGGTGAATTGGGGGAGTATCAATCCTCAACCGCTGCCCGGAGCTATCCGTTTATGGATGTGGAGCGTATTTGCCGGTGGAGGCGACTTTATCTGTACTTATCGTTATCGCCAGCCTCTGTATGGCACGGAACAATATCACTACGGCATTGTAGGTACAGACGGAACAACGGTAACTCCCGGTGGACGTGAATATGAGCAGTTCATGAAAGAAATCAGACAGCTGCGGGGACAGGTTGCAGCTCGTGAGGTGAAACCGGCCGATTATTTGGCGCGTCGTACTGCCATTCTTTTTAATCATGAAAATTCATGGAGCATTGAGCGCCAGAAGCAAAATCGTACATGGAATACATTAGGGCATATTGAGAAATATTATCGCACGTTGAAATCTTTTGGCGCGCCCGTAGATTTTATCAATGAAAGCAAGGAGTTCTCCTCTTATCCTGTGATCATAGCTCCGGCTTATCAATTGGCTGACAAGGCATTGGTAGACAGATGGACTGATTATGTAAAGAAGGGTGGTAATTTGGTCTTAACTTGCCGTACAGCCCAAAAAGACCGCCATGGACGTTTACCCGAAGCTCCTTTCGGTTCCATGATAAATGAACTGACCGGTAATGAAATGGAGTTTTATGATTTATTACTTCCTGAAGAACCGGGCAAATTACGGATGGATGGAAAAGAATATACGTGGAATACTTGGGGAGAGATATTGAAATCGGGTAAGGATTCACAAGTATGGGCTACTTATACACAGGAATTTTATGAAGGAAAACCGGCAGTCACTACTCGTAAGTTGGGAAAAGGTACTGTTACTTACGTGGGAGTGGATAGTACGGACGGATTATTGGAGAAAGATATTTTGAAGAAACTATATGCGCAATTGAATATTCCTGTGATGGATTTACCATACGGTGTTACTTTAGAGTACCGCAATGGTATGGGGATTGTACTGAATTATACAGATAAACCTTATAATTTCGTACTTCCTTCGGGAGCCAAAGTGTTGATAGGAGAGCCGGTAATTCCTACAGCAGGAGTATTGGTATTTTCTATTACTGATTGAAAACGTATGATTGATAGAACAAAAAGGAGCGGCTTCACAGTCGCTCCTTTTTACTTAACCTAAATCTAACCTTTAAATCATAGTCTATGAAAAATCGATTCACTAACCAATCATATTATTAATTTAATTTGTAAATTTCACTTCCGGCAAGCAGGAAACATCCTACTCCAAAATCTTCAAAATCGGGTACTTTATCGTATGTGACAGGTTGACTGTCTTTCGGTTCTTTTCCGGTTCCTTGTACAAGTCCTAGGAAGCCGTTAGGGTGAACGGCATCCTTCACCATAGCATTCCATGCTTTCAACAAGACTGGCAGGTATTCTTTTCTGTCCAACAGTCCGTTACGTACCCCCCATGCCATGCCATATACAAATAAAGCGGTGCCACTGGTTTCTTTACCTCCGAAGTTTGATTCGTCATGCATACTTACATTCCAAAAACCATCAGTACGTTGGCAATTTTTGATAGCTTTACTCATGGTCAGGAAATCATTGATATAGTCGGCGCGATGTTTTTCATCAGTAGGAATTTCATCCAATACACGTACCAGTGCTGCATATACCCATCCATTACCACGACTCCAATAGCAATTCTTACCGTTAGGTTCTTTGTAAGGGGGATCAAAGTCTTGGTCTCTCCACCACAAACCTTCTTTTTGGTTGTACATGCCATTTTCACCATGTTTGTTACGGGTATATTCATACATATCCCACATTTTGTCGAAATATTTTTGTTCTCCGGTCAATTTTCCCAGTTTGGCAAATACAGGCATTCCCATTTGGATGGCGTCAATCCACCACCAATCATTTACTTGAGGAGTGTTGACCAGCATATCTATATTGGCTTTGACCTTACGGATTCTTTCCGGATCGGGACAAATGTTATATAAATCAATGTAAGTCTGGCTGGCACAGTAATCATCAGCATTGCGAGTGGTGGTACCGTTGCGGAATCCCCATTCGTGGTAATTTGACCAATCGACAGCGTATTTATAATAGTCATCGCGTGGATAGACGGAGTAAAGAGCCATTAATCCTTCATAATATACTCCGCGTGTCCAGATATTACTGGGACGGGTTACATTTTTTACAAAAGAAGGAGTACGATAATCGGCATACTTCTTCATGAAGTAATCATTGACTTTTGTAACAGTCTTCAACGTTTCTTTTTTGTCCGGCAAGTCTTGTGCTTTTACAACTCCAAAACCTAATGCAACAAAAAAGAATGATAGTATTAATTTTTTCTTCATCATGTTGTTTTAGTGTTTTAATGGTAGCGCAAAAATAGGATGGTCTGGGATTTCCTACAATGGAAATGTGTACATCTTCCTTGAATATTATGCATGTGTACGCATTTCGAGTGTATTTTTTATTTATCAGTGTTCTTATTGGGCTATTTGTCTTTATTTGCAGACCGTTCATAAATCTTTTCTCCTTCTTTTATCTCTAGTTCCAAACCTTTAAAATTAACATTGGCCACATTTGAGATGCTTAATCCTTTTTGAGCTTTGATATGGCAATTCTCAAAAAAGAATGTATCATTTCCGAATGGAGCCTCTTTAAAACCATACATGGTTCCTGCTGATTGTGCTTCTCCATTTATATTCTTGAAATGGATATTGCGCAAACTGGTCAGCGGATAATGTGCAGGTGAAAGCGGAGGAACCATACGCCATTCCATATTGATATCAAAGATACTGCGCGCTCCTTTGATGGTAATATCTTCAAAAGTGATATTTTCCACAGTTCCGCCGCGGCTGGGCTGACTTTTAAAACGTAAGGGGCTCCAGTTTTCGTTATCCATCAGGCAGGAACGTATGGTCACATTGCGTATGCCGCCTGATATTTCACTGCCCATAGCCACTCCACCATGACCGTATGCAAAATGACAGTTTCCTATCAGAATGTTTTCACTGGGACGTCCTACTCTGCGTCCGTCTTCGTCTCGTCCGGATTTGATGGAGATGCAATCATCATGTGCCTCAATGCGGGTGGAAGTAATCAGTATATCATTGGACGAATCAATATCTATGCCATCGGAACTGGGTATATATTCCAATGCACGGATATCGATTCCATCTATAGTGAAGCCATTTGTGTAAAGTACATGATACAATTGATAGATTAGACTCAAGAATGGGTGAATATTATTTGTTAACTGCAAAAGAATCAAAGTTCTCTTTGTCTGAATATCTATTCTTTTGATAGGGATGCTACCTTGAACTTTGGTTATTGTATGCTTTCTTTTAATTCATATGATAAATCATGGCTTGATTTCATCGTGGAAAGCAGGAATGGCCAGCAGCCATGGATATGATGAGTGTATAAATCTATAATAAAAATAAGGAGGAGATGAAAGATCTTTTATTATGGAATAAGATTTCTCGCATTGTTATGTTATTAGCCGAATGTCTTGACATATCTCCGGTGCGTGCTTTGGATATCTTTTATAATAGGGAGAATTGCCAATTTCTGTACAATTCCAGTTTTGGATTTTATTTGACGAGTTATGTTTATATTTTAGATGATATTATACGAGAACTTCTAACGAAAGGTTACTAATTTTTAAAGGTATAGGCATAAAAGCGCATAATCCTTATCTGAAAAACAATAATGGACCTCTAAAATCTAAAGCATATAGATGAAGAGTCCATATATTATCAGTGATATATTACGGTTTAATATCCCGGATTCTGCATGGCACTTTTTTCTTCATTAGTTAATGTTCCACCGTTTTCATTGGTAATTCCGTCCAAGAATGATTGTGGTAGTGGACGATAATAATGAACCTGAGGATTGAATTCACCCAGGCCACGACTTACTCCATCGTTAAACGCATGCCAACGGTCATTCAGGCTCTTTGTACGGGCTAAATCTTCCCAACGTAACATTTCACCGCAAAGTTCACGGGTACGTTCGTTCAGTAAAAAACACATCATCTTTTCTGCATTGGAGCCACAACCCAATTTTTCATAGATCGGGATGTCTACTTGTGAATTGTACACGTCTTCCACACTGTTCAAGGTCATAACTGATTTGGTGGAAGCTGTAGTTTCCTGACCTTCCATATTATTAGACTCATAATAGGTGTTGATTTCCCAATAAACAGCTCCTTCAGCCGAGTAACCTCCACCTTTTCCTGTACAATATGAATTGTTCTTGTAAGACTGTCCGCCATCTACGTGTTTACTCGGTCTTCACCTTCAGCATACCCGGCACGGGTACGGAG
>ENA-OPZC01000186-OPZC01000186.1-human-gut-metagenome-genome-assembly--contig:-NODE-186-length-12239-cov-1.494881_pt1 | contig 12239 bp, 17 predicted proteins | sample MGYA00242477_ERZ504491 | MGnify/ENA primary metagenome ERZ504491 (study PRJEB26092, sample SAMD00036249) | human gut metagenome | host: Homo sapiens | study: EMG produced TPA metagenomics assembly of... | reverse complement strand
AATTTACTGAGACAAAGGTCACATTATTATACGACCTCCTGAAAATGGCTTTTCATAAAGAAATTATTTGTTCCATAATGGAAAAAAATTTACCCTTTATCGACGTATTTTTTCCATCATGGAAACGCTCTTTCAGTACCTCACAGGCATTTCTCAACTTTGCGTTGTAATCGAAAAGTGTAACTAAAACGCAGATGAAGAAATGAACATCACAGCAAAAGCAGAAAACGGACGTGCCGTCATCAGCATTAAAGGACAGATAGCCGGATGGAGGGATTCAGAGAAGAACTTTACCGCTACTGTAGACAGCCTGATAGAATCGGGCGTGAAAGACGCACATCTGTATATTAACAGTCCGGGCGGCGACTGCTTTGAGGCTAACGAAATTGTAAATGTGATGAAGCGTTTTCCGGGTACGGTGACAGGAGAAGGAGGTGCACTGGTGGCCAGCGCAGCCACTTACATCGCCATTCACTGCCAGTCGTTCACGATGCCTGAAAACGGACTGTTTATGATTCACCAGCCAAGTGGAATTGCCAGCGGAAGGAAAGCAGAAATTAAGACCTACCTGGATCTTCTGGACAAAATCAGTCAGACTTATTATGATGCCTACATGGCGCGTACCACAATGCCTGAAAAGGAATTCAAGGAAAAGTGGGATGCAGGCGACTTCTGGATGAACGCGAAAGAAGCAAAGGAATACGGTTTTGCTGACTCTATCGGAGGAAAGACCGACATCACAGAAGATACGGCTTCTATGATTGCGAAAGCCGGTTACAACGGTCCGGTATCATTAACCGTTGCAAAACAGATTAATAACCCTAAAACCCCAAAACAAGAAATGGAACTGAACGCATTACTGGTACAGTTTGGTACTTTCGGCCAGCATGTCGGAAGGACAGTTTATCGAAACTATTAGTGAATGGAAACGCAAGGCAGAACGTGTGGAAATGCTGGAGAAGAAAGAAGAAGACCGGCAGAACGCAGAAATCGAAGCATTGCTTAACCAGGCTATTCTTGACCGCCGCATCACAGCCGACGTGAAGGAAGACTGGAGAGAGATGCTGGTATCAAACTTTGAAAGCGGAAAGAAGATGCTGGCAGCTATGTCGCCCGTGAAGAAGCCTGTAGTGGTGAAACCGCTTGGTAACAATTCGGGAGCCGACATGAAGTGGGAAGACATCATGAACGATCCGTCTGCATGTGAAAAACTGATGAAGGAAGACCCGGAAACTTACGACCGCATCTTCAATGAATGGGTGACAAAAAACAGAAAGTAATAACTCTTAAATTTTGAATTATATGGCCGAATTACAAGCTAATCTCTATCTGAACAAGTATCTAGACCCTCAGCTCCTTATTGACCGTCAGAACTTCCGTGATGACTTCCTGGCTACGTTGGGAACAGTACCTCAGGCCGCACGCACAGCCGACGGTGTACGCCGAAACAAACTGATTAACAACGTAGAGTTCAAGGTGAACAACAACTCGGGATTTACCGCAAAACAAGTAGAAGGTAAAACCTGATTGTAGAATGGGAAAAATATGATACGACTCCCACTGCCATTACAGATGTGGAACTCCGTTATCTTCCGTTCGACAAGGAAAGTGCCATCCGTAAACTGCATGACGATTGCTTCAAAAACGGTATGCTGAAACATGCCATGTACAAGCTTTGTCCGGGAAACAATGATGACGAGGATAACATGCCTGTTCTGAAAACTACTGGTGATAATGACGGAAGCGGTCGTATTCGTCTGACTTATGCCGACCTGGTAAACTTTGCCACAAGGGTAAAAAAATGGAACATGCCTATCGCCAACCAGCTGTACATGATTCTTTGTCCGCAGCATACAGCCGACTTGCTGCTTGATCCTAACGCTTCGAAGTTCTTCTACGACCGTTCTTTCTATGCTGACCCGAAGACTGGTAAGATTAAGGGATTCATGGGTATGCAGTTCTTTGAAAACAACGATACTCCTTATTACACGGTATCTTCTCTTACACGTGTGGCAGAAGGATCAAGTCCTTCAGGAGGTACAGACTTGCAGGCAAGTATCGCTTACTATGCGCCTAATACCTATTACCACATTGAAAACGTGATGTCATTGTACAAGCCGATGGAAATTGACACAAAGAGCAAAGATCCGCAGGCTGAATATCGTCAGCGCACATGGGGTATCGTAGACCGCATTGAAGAATTCGGTGTGGCTGCCATCGTATCAGGTAAAAGTGAATAAAGGAGGTTCTTATGTCATTCCAAGGAGTAACAATTAATAAAGTACGAGGCGGACTGGTTCGGGCAACCGACACCAGTGACCGCACCGTGCTTCTGGTATGCGGTGCTACTGCTATTCCTTCCAAACTGCCAGATTACACGGCGGTGAAGCTGAACAGCATCGAAGCACTGGAGCAACTGACATGGACAGAGGAGACCGACACAAAGAACAAGGAGCTTCTGTATTATCATGCCAGCGAAGTGTTTCGTCTTTCTCCGGAAAGGGAATTGTGGGTCATGGTGGTACCTAAAACCAAGAAAGTGTCTGAACTGGCACTGGAAGATGAATTTATCAACGGTATTCGTGCAATATACGGAGTGAATACCATCGGCGTGGCCGGGTTGACAGCTGATGAAGACCTTCCTACTGCTATCAAGCAATGCAGCTTTTGGTGGAAGACCTGATGGAAGATAACATCTACATAGACTGTGTGCTGCTGGAAGGATTGGGTACCTATCTTACCGACGCATCGAGCGCGGAAGATCTTCGCGCACTGGAAGCGGAGAATATCTCTGTCATCGTAGCGCAGGACTATGACGTGGCACAGAGCCAGACAGAATACAACAACTATGCGGCTGTGGGAAGTGCGCTGGGTATGCTTTCTGTTCGCTACGTGCATGAAAACATGGGAAGTGTGGATATTGAAAGTCATCCTCGCACGGCAAAAGGTACAGCAGACTACAGTATGCTTGACAAGACGCTGGGACGATGGGTAAATCCGGCACTTAGTAACGGCACACTGATGACTTCTGTCAGCAAATCGGACCAGAAGACTTTGAATGAAAAAGGATACATCTACGCAAGTTCCTTCCAGGGATATGCAGGTGTATTTTTCTCCAACAGCCACACTTGTGTGGCAAAAGATACGGACTATGCATACATCGAATACAATGCCGTGTGGAACAAGGCGGCCAAACTGGTTCGGAATACGTTGATTCCTCGCGTAAGAAGCCGCGTAGATGCAGACCCTTCAACCGGTTACATCGCATCGGAAACCATCGCTTATTGGAGTTCGCTTGTTCGACAGGCACTCGACACGATGACCAATGCCAACGATGTGTCCGACTTTGATGTTTACATTGATCCTTCGCAGGCAGCCGTGAGCGACAAGCCGTTTGAAGTTCAAATCAAACTGGTGGCAAACGGCATTGTGCATGAATTCTCTGTAGACTTAGGTTTCACCAACAAAATTGACTGATTATGGCACTACTGAAAACGCTTATCAATAAGTTCGGTAAGATGGCCGGATGGAACTCAGTATCCACCACTATGCTGGGACGTACTATCGAGGGAATCACGGCACTTTCTTACAACGACTCGCAGGAGGTAGAGAATGCATACGGAAGAGGAAACAAGCCGGTAGGTCGTGCGGTAGGAAACTACACTGCACAGGCAAGCATTACGCTTTATAAGGAAGAAGCCATCGCGCTTCAGCAGTCTGTAGGACCAGGAAACAATATCATGGATATTGAACCGTTTGACATTTCGGTGCTCTACGAATACAATGGTATGATTTACAAGGATGTGATTCGTAACTGCCAGTTTTCAAACAACGGAGTAGAAGTGAAGCAGAACGACAAGACCATCGCTTACCAGTACACGCTTATCCCTTCTCATATTGACTGGGGACTTCCGGTGTAAAAAACTCTTTAAATAACGATTAAAAACGATATAAATGGAAAATAAATTACAGAAGAAGTCAGACTACGAAAGCCTGACTACAGAAGAAAAATCAAAGATTAACGGATTCACCGAAGCGGAACACAAGGACTTGAAAGCCAAATACGGAAACCGCCTTCGCATGGTAACCGTGGAAACAGAAGACGGAAGATATGACTACCTGGTTGTCCGTCCGAGCCGAGCACACATGATGCTGGTGGCAACCAAAGGAAAAGAAGGTGACTTTGAAGCAGCGAATAATGTGCTTATCCAGAACTGTGTAGTGGCAGGTGACAAAAAAGCCATCGACGATGACTATGCGGTATACAGCACCTTGCTTTCAGCCATTCAAAAAATGACGGAGGCCGTACAGGCTTTTATCAGAAAAGCATAGAAAAACTGGAATCCTCGTTCACGGAAATAGAAGGAATCAATGCGATACTGAGGTATCATTATCGGGTTGACCCTGATACGCTGGATGAGGATTCCTGGCTCAGGCTCTATGCGGAATACCGGATGGTAAGGAAAACTGAGCTGAAAGAAACGGAAACAGCAGTGTATAACGCACTGGCTACAGTGGTAAACAAATTATTCGAAAAGAAAGATGGCTTCAACGACTACACAATGGATTCTTGAACTGGTGGATAAAATAACCGGTCCGCTCGTTCGGCTACTGAATCGGCTCAGAAAATGACCGATACAGTAGAACAGACCACGGATGAGGTGGAACAGTTGGGCCAGCAAGCCAATGAAACCGCATCTATCTTGAAAAGTTCGGGAAAGGAATGTTTTTCATGAACGAAATCAAGGATGGAGTGGACGGTATAACTGATGCTTTCGACAATGCCATTCAGCCAGGAGTACAGTTCCAATATGCCATGTCGCAAGTTCAAGCTATTTCAGGTATTGCCGGTGATAAGTTTGATTTGGTTGAGCAAAAAGCAAGAGATCTTGCAAAAACATTTGGTGTTGATGCATCAGATGCAGCTGGCGTGTTTTCCACATTGCTTTCACAATTAGGTCCACAGATTGCGGAATATCCTGATGCAATAGAAAGCATGGCTAGAAGTTCTTTGACTCTATCAAAGACAATGGATGGAGATGTGGCTGGAGCTGTAAGAGCGCTTACCACTTCATTCAATGCGTTTGAGGGTGAAGCAAAAGATGTGGATTCAGCGGCTAAATTAATGAACATGCAGATGAACTTGATTGCCAAATCTGCACAGGTTGGTGCGGCTGAAGTAGTAGACATCTCTGAATCATTGAAGAATATTGGCCCAGCAGCAAGTAACCTTGGGGTTTCATTTGCCGAAACAAATGCATTATTCCAGGTACTTGGACAAAACCAAATCAAAGCTGCTGAAGCTGGTACGGCTCTTCGAAATGCCATGCTTATACTTTCTGCTCCGACAAGTGATGCTGCTAAAGCATTACAGGCATTAGGAGTAGATATGAGTGTAATGTCAGACAAGTCGATACCTTTTGCAGACCGATTAAAAGAACTGGTTCCTGTGATGAACAATACGGAAGTAATGGCAAGGCTGTTTGGACGAGAAAATGTAGTAGCAGGTCAGATATTGGTTGGTAATACGGAGAAGATAAAACAATGGACTGAAGAAGTACAGGGTTCCAATTCAGCCGTAGATCAGGCTAATATTATCATGAATACCACTGCGGAAAGAATGAAAAGAATGGATGCATTTATTAATGACCTGAAGATTTCTTTCTTTGAATTCGTTGAACCTTTTGCTCCTATTATCAAAGTATTGGGTGTAGTAACTGGTGTTATTGTCACATTAGGTATGGTGGCTTTCAGCGTGACCAATATCATGCAGCTTGGAATCACAAAGACGGCAATCACCTGGGCGGCATCTTGCAAGTTGATTACACGATCTATATATGGCATTCCGATTATCGGATGGGTGTTGGCTGTAATTGGTGCAATCGCTACACTGTATAACAGCTGGGAAGGATTCAGAGTCTACTTTATGGGATTTGTCAATACGATTAAGGAACTGTTTGTGCAGCTTGTAAAATTTGTAATTAATGCAGCAAGTGCCATTTTTAAAGCGATTAATCCAGCCAACTGGTTTGATGATAACTTTAGTTTTTCCAGCGTTTGGGACGAACTTGCCAAAGAAGCGTTAGCTGGTGGTGAAAAAGTGGCAAAGGCTTGGAATGAAGGAAAGCAAAAAGGTCAGGAAAGCTGGAACCGTTCAAGAGGAATTACTACAGATCTTCCACAGTTGAACAAACCAACAAGTATTTCTTTTTCTCCAAAAACCGCAGATGGGAACAATCTTTCTTCCGGTAGCACAAGCACTGGAGGAAACGGAACTATAGGACTGGGTGGAAGCGGAAAGTCGGGAGGAGCACGTAACATTACCATGAATGTGACGATGAACAACACTTTCACCGTATCAGGAGATTCAGACTACCGTAAGATTTCCGACAGAATCAAGCGGGAACTGATAGCTGTTTTGTCGGACGTAACACCTGCAATAGGATAAGGATATGATAAATACAGGACTTAATATTGCCAATCTGTTTGCTGAAGTATTCGGCGTATCATCACCTATATATATTCCGTGGGGAAGAACATTGCCTGACTTCCCTACGGAACAATATAAGGACGTGAAGCTGGCCAGCCGTGAAGAAGTGGAAAGAAGAAGCTGGATGGGTACACCTGTACTCGATTCTTTTATCCTTGACGGAGGTACTTATAAGCACTACAGTGATCAGGGAGAATTGACAGATGTCAGCATGAGCGACTTTCTGATGCCTGCCGCTACGCTGGTGGAGTTTAGCCGGGATATGAACGTATCGAAAACAAAGGTGCTAGGAGCTAAAGGAACAGTGAAGGAAATATACGGTATCAATGACTGGAATATCAACATACGCGGTTTTTGTCTTACGGATAATTCAAGGGATTCCCAGAAAACATACGAGGAACAGGCTCACGCACTTGTTCTTTTTCGCGATTTGGCAGACAGCATCAGCGTGACAGGTGACCTTTTCCTGAATAAAGGAATAACGGCCATCGTGATGGAAAACTTTCAGCTGTCACCTGTACAGGGGATTCCTGAAATGTATTCTTTCTCGATTCAGGCTACAAGTGACCAACCTTATATACAAAAAGTATGAGTTATGCAATGTGTGCCAGGATTACGTTCCCTGCTACTGACAGCAGAACGGAACTGAAGCTTTTCTATGTGAGCAGCGTAGAAATAGCAAGCTCGTGGAAGATGCTGACCGACACTGCTGACATTGTGATTCCCCGGAAAATCAGAACTTTCTCAGGTCAGGATTTATTCACTTATTTCCAGCCTGGAGATGCGGTAAAAATAGAGCTTGGATACAACGGGAATTATGTAACCGAATCGAAGGGTATGTGCAGAATGTATCACGCGGAATACCGGTGAAACTGCATTGTGAGGATGAGATGTACAAGCTGAAAAGAAGGTCAGTATCGTATTCAAAGAAGAGTGTCACGCTTGGAAATCTTCTTGCTGACCTTTGTCCGGAATATGAGATAGTGACTTCCTTCGGTGACACGGAACTGGGAGCCGTAAGGTATTCGAATGTGCTTGTTTCTGCCGTTCTTGATGACATTCAGAAGAAGACAGGGCTTTACAGCTACTTTGTCGGTAAGACGCTTTACTGCGGAAATGTGTACACGGATAACGTGCAGCTTCCGGAAGTACGTATCGAACTGGAGAAGCAGGCGGTAAGCCAGGACTTACAGCTCACGGAAGGCGATTACGAAGTGACCGCACTTGCTATCCTTAAGGGTGGAAAGAAGCTGGAAGCAAAAGCAGGAACAAAGGGTGCTGAAACAGTAAGTCTTACTTACAACGACAAAGACCAGAAGGTTACTCTGGAGGTACTGAAGGACTTTGCGGAACGATACTATGAGGGATTGAAAAAACAGAAGTACAAAGGTGGAGTGGAACTGTTCGGTATTCCTTCCGTTCGATTTGGCATGGTGATGGACCTGAAAAGCATGATCACGCCGGAAATGGATGGTAAATACTTTATCGAGAAAGTGACAAAGACTTTTTCTGACAATGCTACTTACCGACAAAAAGTAGAACTGGGAGGACGTGCGGAATGACACTGGATGAAGAATTAAAGCAGGCTATGTCTAAGCTTCCAGGACAAACCAAAGCCACGCTGGTATGGGTAGAAGTGCTTTCGGTAAATACAGAAGAGAAGACAATGGATGCAAAGGGAGTAATCGACGGGCTGGAGTTTTACGATATTCAGCTTGGTGCAGGTTCCGTGATATTGTATCCTAAATCCGGTTCTTTATGCCTGGTGGGTATAGTGGAAGGACAGTCTTCGGATGCATTTCTCATATCGGCTACTGAAGTGGAGAAGATGGAAATCACCGCATCGGCTGAAATCGTGATAAACGGAGGAAGTAACGGAGGCTTGATTAACATCGGCACACTTACCGATAAGATTAACGAACTGGTACGCACAGTTCAAAGTGGCCACACTCACCAGGTGAGCACCACCGGTTCTGCTACCGCACAGACGGGAACCGCTGCTGCGGTCACATCGAAAGCCAGCGAACTGAACAAACAGGATTATGAGGACACTAAAGTGACGCACTGATATGATGAAAGGAATAATGCTTGACGACAGCGGAGACTTGCTGATACAGGAAGGACTTACGCTGGGAGATACAACGATTCAATGTGCAGCCATCGTGCTGGGAATGAATCAGGGTGAATGGAAGGAAGACCCGGCACTGGGTCCTAACCTTCTGAGGTATATACGCTCCTCTGCCAACCGTGCAAAGATAGAAAAGCAGATTCGCTTGCATCTGGAGCGCGCAGGAGTGGACTACAATGATCTGGAAGAGAACATTCAACTTATTTTATCTGAAAATGAAAACTGAAAATATGGAAATCATTACAGGAATTAAGAACATGCTGGCTACGCTATTCAGCATCACGCTGGCATACTTCGCACCGGTGAAGGACATGGTGTTTGTCATCTTCTTCATCTTCGCGATTAACTGTCTGGCCGGACTCATTGCCGGCATTGTGGCCAAACACGAGCGTTTCAACAACCGGAAGTTCTTTCACTGCCTATTAGAAACATTCGTGTTCTACGTAATCGTGCTGAGCATCTACATTATCGGAGAGAAGATGAAGAACCTGGACGGGGCTTTGCAGTGCATTACAGGCATCGTGTATGCCGTGTGCTACTTCTACGGGGTGAACACACTGCGAAACATGCGAAAGCTGTTCCCTCACTCCAGGCCGCTGAACTTCATGTATTATGTGCTTAGCTTCGAAGTGGTACGGAAGATACCTTATTTACAACAATTTTTAGACCAAGAAAAGAAAGAGGAGGAAACAAAATGACACAGTTACCAAGAGGTTTACGCAACAACAATCCGGGGAATATCCGGCTGAGTAAAGATAAATGGCAGGGACTTCGCCAGGAACAGACGGACGGATCATTCTTCCAGTTCATCGCTCCCATGTGGGGGTATCGCGCACTAATTCGCACGCTACAGAATTACCACCGTCTGCACGGATGCCGCACCATTGCGGACTACATCAACCGGTGGGCACCCGCTACGGAGAATCACACATCGGGCTACATTTCAGCCGTGTGCAGGGAAATGCAGGTGCCTACCACATTCGAACCCGATGTGAACGACCAGGCGACGATGTGCGCTTTTGCATCGGCTATCAGCCTGGTGGAAAACGGTATTCCGGCTGTGCAGCAGGATGTACTTGATGGATGGAAAGCTTTGTAGAACTTAAAAAAGAATCAATATGGAAACAATCTTCGGAATCATATCGGCGTTGATTTTCGCCCTTTATACCGCAGTGGTAATCTACAAGACAGGCGGTATTCCTTATTCAATCTCAGAGACCTATTACCGGCTGGAGCACCCGAAATGGTTTTCCGTCTGCCTGGGGCTTAACGGATTTACCTTCTTCGTGTCCTCAGTAGGACGAACGCCTGAAAACATTCAGTTCCTCGTGTTCCTGGCATTAATAGGAATGATAATCATTACACTTTCACCACGATTCAAGGAACGAACGGAAGGCATTATCCATTATTGCGGTACCGCACTTCTTATGCTCAGTACGCAGGCGTGGGTGGCATGTACGAATCCCTTGCTCCTGATTACCTGGCTTCTTCCGATAGTCTACATCGTGCGGCACGTGATGGCCGATAACATGCAGTCGGATTTGTGGACTAAGATAGTATATGCAAGGCCCGCGTTCTGGATGGAAATAACCGGATTCATTATCATTTTTATCAATCTTATACTGTTATGATGGAAAGACTACTCGATAAGGCATACAAGTGGATGGAAAGCTTTCTGCTGCTTGTAGTCCTGGCACTGATGCTGACGGCCTGCAAGTCGCAGCCTCCCATGAGGCTGGATGCCACCACCGACAAGCAGACGGATACGAAGACCGACACGCAGGTATCGGACAGCAGCTATCAGCATACGCAGGAGATGATTCAGGAACTTTTCTCCAGCTGGTGGCAGAAGCTGGAGGAAGTTACGGCAAGCTGGGAGCGCACGGAGTATTCACCTCCTGATTCTACCGGAAACCAATATCCTACCAGCGTAACGACGGGTTCTTTGAACAGCAGCACCCAGGAAGAGAGAAGGGATACCTCGCAGACCGATACGAAGATAGAAACCATGTATGCGGAAATCACGAACATACAGAACCGGATGCAGCAGATAGAGCAGGAAGTGTCTACCGTGAAAGCGGAAAGAAAGGAAACGCTATCATGGTGGCAGTCGGCCCTGATGTATCTTGGAGGAATAGGTTTCCTGATAATTGTTGTAAGACTTATATGGAGGAAGCTGCCATGAACGTAACGGTATTACCCAACCAGACACTGGCAGACATCGCCATACAGGAATATGGAGACCTCGCAGGGGTCTTCATCCTGGCACGCGAGAACGACATAAGCCCTACGGAAAAACTCACGCCCGGCATGACGGTCAGTGTGCCGGACGTGGTTATAAACCGGGAAATGCAGGAATACTGCAAGGCTAACAATGTGTCGCCCGCCACCTCCGAAACATCCGACAGCGAGGTGCGGCTGAAGATATTCACGGAACAATTCACCAAAGAATTTGTGTAGTTATGGCAAGAACAATCGCAGAAATTAAAAAGACGATGACCGACCGCTTCATGGAGGACAATACCTTGCGCGAAGCGTATGGCATTACAGGAGAAGATGCCACATGGGACAACACCTTCAGCACCGTATCCATAGAGAATATTCTTATCTACATCGTGGCTGCCTGTGCCTATGCCCTGGAAGTGATGTTCGATGCGCACAAGCAGGACGTAGACGAACGCATTGCACAGAGCATCGTTCCTACCGTCCGATGGTATCACGCCCAGGCACTCGCATTCCAGTACGGCGATGCGCTGGAGTATGACGAACAGACCCACGCTTTCCGCTATCCGGTGGCTGACACGGCCAAGCAGGTGGTAAAATACTGTGCCGTACAGGATGCAGGAAACACGATACAGATACTTGTATCAGGTCAGGAAAACAATCTTCCCACACCGCTTTCGGAAGACGTTCTAACGGCGTTTAAATCGTATATGAACAGCGTGAAAATAGCTGGTGTATTCTTAAGCATACGCAGTCTTCCGGCCGACAAAATCAAGATAGCCGTAAAAGTGTACTACGACCCTCAGATACTCACCTCAGACGGAACACGCATAGACGGTGGAGGAAAACCCGTAGAGGATGCCATTAACGCCTATCTGGCCGGAATAGTGTACGGAGGGACATTCAACAAGACAAAGTGCGTAGACGCGATACAGAACGTGCAGGGAGTGACCGATGTGGAACTGGGAACCGTTCAGACCAAAACAAGCACCGGCGAATCGTATGGAGTGGTCACAGGAAACAACTATACGGCAGAGTCCGGCTGCTTCATTGCAGAAGATCTATCTAATACAGTAAGCTATGTGGTACAAAATTGACATATTCAAATTTGCGTTTCTTCTTCTTCCTCCTCCTCTCAGGAAGAAGAAGATGTTTGCGTTTCTGAAGGTGATCACGCTTCCCATATCGTACCTTCACGATGAACTGATGAAGTATCGTGACCTGTGCGACAGCCGGCTGAGCGTGAACGGCCAGGTAATCTACATAGAGAAGGCACTGAATGATTACTTCCTGTTGCAGAATAAGGATATTTATATCACTGATATAACAGGATTATACCGTTCTGTTTATCTGCGTAATGAGTCTCCTAGCTGTTACTTCTATTATAAAAGGTTCTCA
>ENA-OPZC01000185-OPZC01000185.1-human-gut-metagenome-genome-assembly--contig:-NODE-185-length-12248-cov-0.992740_pt1 | contig 12248 bp, 17 predicted proteins | sample MGYA00242477_ERZ504491 | MGnify/ENA primary metagenome ERZ504491 (study PRJEB26092, sample SAMD00036249) | human gut metagenome | host: Homo sapiens | study: EMG produced TPA metagenomics assembly of... | reverse complement strand
GGTTTTGGCAACACGGAAGAAAAAGCAAATCACACTCTATGCTGTAGATCGTAAAGAAAATATCGGAGAACCGGTCAACTATAATATAGTTCCTCTTACCCCTTCTTATATTGAAGCATACAATACCTTGGAAATGAACGAAACTTTCGGAGGCATTGCAATATCCATGCAGAACCCTTCTGCAAGCGATCTTGCCATAGAGGTAATCACTCCGGATTCACTCAATCAGTGGTCTACGGCTCAGACTAACTATACCGCAGCCAAGAAGATCAATATCACTGCACGTGGATATAAACCGGAAGAAAGAATGTTCGGAGTAATTGTCAGAGACAGATGGGACAATGCAACCGATACGGTATTTGCCACTGTAACGCCCTGGGAAGAGTATGAACTGGATAAGGGTAAATTCAATGAAGTAATATTGGACAATGACATTCCAATGAATGCATGGGGACATTGGTGGCAAAATCTGGAACGGCAGTCATAAGCTACGGAGACGGAGGGGATATGGCTCACTCTCCCACAAGATAATCAGACAATGCCTATTTGGTTTACCTTCGATTTGGGAGTTACCACTCATCTGAGCCGCTACTTGTATTGGCAACGTCTTGAAGACTCCTTCATATACCAGCATGGCAATATGAAAGAATGGGAAGTCTGGGGACGCGCAGACAAACCAGACCAAAGCGGAAGTTGGGATGGCTGGACCTTATTGACCACCTGTGAAAGTTACAAGCCTCAGGATTACCTGTCGGACAGTTCTCCAACGAGGATAAGGAATATGCCAGTGCCGGTGAGGAATTCGTATTCCCGGCAGATGTTCCTGCAGTGCGTTATATCCGTTTCAAAGCATTAAGTACATTCACGGGAGTTAAATTTATTCATTTAATGGAAGTTACTTTCTATGGAAAACCAGTTGAAAACAAATAAGAAAAGCTTTATGAAACATCTAATTATTATACTTTGTGTAATTGCCGGGATCTGTTCATCCTGCAATGATATGTTAGACAATATCCAGCCTTATCTGGATGCTGGAGAGACCATTTATGTAGGGAAAGTGGATTCACTAACAGCTTCTTCTGGCAGAAACAGAATCTTACTGAAAGGATTCTATATGTATGGAGTGACTCAAAAGAAATGCGTCATACGATGGCAGTCACAAGATGAAGAAGATAAATCATTGGAACTGGATGTTGTACGGGATAACGCTGTCGATCCATTCGAAGTCATCATTGATGATTTGGACGAAGGACAATACGAATTTTCTGTTACTACGTATGATGCCAAAGGCAACTCCTCTATTGAGTCCATGATTGAAGGTTATGTATACGGAAACCTTTATGAAAGCAACCTTACCAACAGGAAAATGGACCGACTATACCTTGATGAGAATGAGGTTGTTATCTCATGGAGGCCTGCTAACAATGCTTTAAAATCTGAAATGCATTATACAAGTGTTACTGGTGAGGAAAAGAGGATTGAAATTCCGATAACAGAAACAGAAACCCGTATAGAAGATTGCGACTTGACAAAAGTATTACGTTGGCGAACCGTCTATCTGCCCGAGGAAACAGCTATTGACTATTTCTATTCAGAATTCACGGAAACAACAATTCCATAAAAAAGCAACAAGAGGTAAAAAGATTGATTTCAGGATAGCAATTAAAGTGAAAATTAATTATGACATATATCAAGGATACACAGTAAAACGGCATGCTGTACCCGTAAAAAGGTATTGCCAGATGTTAAATCTTAAAAATAGTCCGAAACTCATTGCTGAATACCGTAAGGTTCACAGTCGGGAAAAGGCTTGGCCTGAAATAAGAGCCGGCATCCGCTCTGTAGGTATTTTAGAGATGGAAATCTATATACTAGGTTCCCGGTTATTCATGATTGTAGAAACCCCTCTTGACTTCGATTGGGAAACAGCTATGGACAGACTTTCTCATCTACCTAGACAAGCAGAATGGGAAGAATATGTATCTAAATTTCAAGAGTGTGTGCCTACAAGCACTTCTACAGAAAAATGGAAACTGATGGAGCGGATGTTCTATCTATATGAATAGCAAAAATGCTGTTCTTTCGTCTAGGCATTTAACTGTACCATGAAAGATTCACCATTATTTCATCTCATATTCCGGCCGGAATTTCACCCATCTTGCAGTCTCCAAAAGTAAGTCCACTTAAATGACGAAGTAAAAGGGGACATTCGTTAAATATTACAAAATTAGCCAACTAATTCATACACAATGTCTTGCGAGTTAGTTGGCTTTTTGTATCTTTAGGTATTCCTCCACAAATAGGGACATTTACTGAATATCCCTACATAAAGAACAAAAAGTTCCGTCACAGCAACGTGCTCATTACTAGTTACTTTCTGTGTAAAAGAATCTCAAACCTCCTTCAATCGGTATGCTTCCGGCTATCGAATCCTGTTACGTATGTAACAAAGTTTGTTCCTACCGTATCTTTCACTCCGTTTCATTTGATATTTCACTTGGGTGAAGCAACTGTTTCACTTAGGCGAAAACGGCTGTTCATCTAAGTGAAATCGCCTCTTCACTTGGGTGAAGCAACAAATGCAGATGGGCAAAAATAAGCCTTATGACGCTCTCCTGCAAGGAAGTAACCGCAACTATGGCACAGGAATTAGAACAACCGATATACGTCAAGCCGAATTTGATAGCGGAGAATGGAAAACCGTTTCAGGGGAATTTAGAATGTTTTTTCACATTATATTGTTGATTTACAGAGAGATACTGCGCGTAATCCGGAATGGTTGATGCGTGTCTTTATTTTATTTCTTCCAGCAACTTCCCGAACGAAGTGAATGTCCGTTGTTTCCCGCCCCAGGTGAGGTACAAGGCATCGGGAGCGATGACTTGTAGATGGGGCAGACCGGCAGGAGCGTTTTGGGTTTGCAGACAAGTATATCCGTGACGGTTCAGTGCGTTGATAGTCCAGTGCAATAAGGTTTCGTCTGTCGCTTCCACCGTTATTTCCTGCTTTCCATTCACGGTTGGATAGTAGATGCCATGATCATAATCGAACCGGATATTACCGTGTGAGAACAGCGTGTCCATCCGATGGTTCAGAATCATATCTTCCGTCACTCCGCATTGCAGTCCTGTTTCTTTGGACAGCAGCCAAAGTTTGTCCGACAGTACCAGGGCTTGTTCTATGTCATGGGTGGATAGCAGGATGGCCTTGTTTTGCTCCACCGCCAACTGATGCAGCAAAGTCATGATTTCTATGCGGCTCACCACGTCCAGAAAAGCGGTCGGCTCATCCAAGATGATAAGCGGACATTCCTGAACCAATGCTTTGGCTATCATTACCTTTTGCCGTTCTCCGTCTGAAAGTTCGGCGGTGTAGCTTTCGGCTTTGTGGGCAATGCCTACGGCATCCAATGCCTCTTTGATAATGAGATGGTCTTTGGGATGGAGCCGTCCGAAGAAGCCTGTATGCGGCTGGCGTCCCAAAGCTACCAGTTCATACACGGTCAGCCCTCCGGCTTGTGTCTTGTCTGTCAGGACCACACCGATGGTGCGCGAACGTTCCTTTTCCGAATACTGCTGCAAAGGCTTGCCCAGCAATTGCAAATCTCCTGCCAGTGAAGGTTGCGAAGCGGACAGGGTGCGGAGTAAAGTCGATTTTCCGGCCCCGTTTGCTCCAAGCAGACTGGTCAGTTCTCCCGGATAGAGTCCGAAAGAAAGGTGTTCGTGCACTTTCTTTTCTCCTTTGTGGGTACGATAACCTATGCACAGGTCTGTGGCGGTGATGACAGCTTGCTTTTCCATCAGTTGAAGTACTGGATTTTACGTTGGTTCACAATGACATAAATAATAATGGGCGCACCAATGACCGGAGTGACGGCATTCAGCGGAATGATGCCTGCTTCGCCCGGCAGAATGCAGATGAAGTTGCAGAGCAGGGCAATGGCTCCTCCCGTCAGCATGGTGACAGGTAGCAGAGAATTATGGTTGGAGGTTCCCAGCATGAGGCGGGCAATGTGCGGCACGGCCAGTCCGATAAAGGAAATCGGGCCGCAGAAAGCGGTGGTCGTCGCTGTCAGTAATCCGGTGGCAACAAGCAGCAGGTTACGTGTACGGCGGATGTTGATTCCCAGGTTTTCGGCATAGCGTGTTCCCAGCAGCAGGGCATTCAGAGGCTTTATCAGCAGTATGGTAATCAGCAGTCCCGCCGCTGTGACCAAGGAGAAAAAGGGAGCTGCTGCAAAGATACTCCTCCAAAGTTTCCCATTCCCCAAATCATGTAGGAATGCACCCCTTCTGCCGTGGAGAAAAAGTTGAGCAGGGAGATGGCAGATGAAGTGATATACCCTATCATGATACCTATAATGAGCAGCATGATGCTGTTTTTTATCAAAGTGGAGAAGAACAGGATGATTCCCATCACCAGCATGGAGCCTATGAATGCTCCGATAATGACGGACAGGAATCCGATAAAGTGAATACTCCGGCAGTAATCGTACCTGCGCCTGCCAGCATGACCAAGGCAACTCCCAAACTGGCTCCCGAACTGATGCCCAGTATGGAAGGGTCGGCCAAAGGATTATTGAATGTGGTTTGCAACATCAGTCCCGATGCTGCGAGTGCCATTCCGCAAAGGAGGGCGGTAATGGCTTGCGGCAGGCGGGATTCCCAGACTATGAAACTCCAACTCGCCTTTTCTACTTCATTGCCTGTAAGGATATGCCACACCGCCTCGGCAGGGATGTTTACCGAGCCGAACAACAGGTTGGCTCCTGTCAATGCAAGGATGAGGAGGAGCAGTATGATACCGTATTTTGTTCCTTTGTTATTCATTGATACTGTTTGGGGTTACGCCCACTGTAGGGAGTGTGTCAAAACTAACCCGGCCTATCCCATCGTCAGCTGTAGGGGCAGCATTATCCACGTTTTGACATAACCCTACGGTGATTTACTCCGCTAATTTAGTGAAATATTTTAATTCATACCCTTCTAAAAGCGTAGGATGGAATATTTTTATCAAATCTTTCAGTAATCGGTCGGGATGGAAAGGGGAATCTTCGTAAAAGTCTACCTTCTGTGTTGCATCCATAAATGTTGCGTTCCTTGAATGCACGGAAACCGGTGTATGGAGCATAGTCCTGCTCCAATTCCTTATAAGTCTTGTCAATGGCCTGATTATATTTGATGAGCCAGAAAATCTGCATTCTGACCTTTGTCAAACACGGTTTCGAAGGCTAGGGGAACAGAACCGCTATGCTCGTCATCGGCAAACACATAATTGGCCCCGGCATCCGCATAGATGCGTGCAGAGGTGCTTTTACCTCCTGGAACATACCATGCCGAACCATTTTTCAGTTCGCTGATAACGCTCGGTGCGTATGAAAGGGGAGCAACCAATGCTTTCAGCTCATTATAGTTTTTTCCACCTCGGCAAACAAGCTGTCCGCTTTTTGTGCCTCACCGAACAGAAGGCCGTAGAAACGCATCCATCGGCACGTCCCAATGCCGAAGTTTCCATGTAGTCTGCACATTCTATAATGGGGATGTTGAGTTTCTCCACCCGTCCGTATCCGCCACTGTTCTCGAAAGGGGAGAGCATAATGGCATCGGGGTGCAGGTCGATTATCTTTTCTATATCCGGGTTCATTCCATTCCCTACATCGGCGATGCTTCCTGTGCGGCAGCCATCCTGCACTTCTTGCAGTTTGATATACTTCAAATCGCAGACTCCTCCAATACTTTTCAAAGCACCAATCTGGTTGAGCAATCCGCAATGTACGGATGAGTAAACAACGGCCTTGCTCAATGGAGTGCGGACAAGCGTCCCTTCCGGCAAGTCGGCAGGCAGGGACTTTTCTTTGTCAACCAAGACGTAGGTATGCAGTATCCGGGTCGTATCCCAAGGATTGCGCAGGCGGGCAATGGTATAGTCTTCGGTTGCAGACAGGCTGAGGTTTTCTGCATAACGCAAAGGGATTGCTTTTTCTGCTTCTATAATAGAAGCAGTCTTGCTTCTTCCGCCGCAGGAGGAAAGAAGGGCAAGCAAGAAGGTGAATAGGATTACTTGTTTCATGTTATTTTTTATAATATCCGCCGGTTTTACGGGAACCTTTGTATTCTATTAATTCTTTATCTTTCAGTGATCGTAAATAACGCTCTGTCGTAGCAGCTCCTTTTTGGATATATTCTGCAATTTCATATCCTTTTGCACCGGGTTTCTTTTCCAAGAAGGTGAGGATAAGGCTCTCAAGTTCGTTTACTCCCTCATCAGCGATTCTGTCTATTATTGAAATGAACTGCATTCCTGCCGGCTCATTAATGAATTTTATATTCGGCTCTTCTTGAAGTGCACGTATAATCCCCGAGCCCAGCCCGCGATAAGGCATCGTTTTAGCACAGAAATTGGCAATGAAAGGATTGCGTACTACGGCGCTTCCCAGTTTGATGCTTTCCACCGTCAGCCCATCGAGGGAGCACTCCGCTGATAATCTCTACACGGCTATCAAAAATGAGGAAAGTTTTATGAGATTATTTAATTTATGAAGGAAATAATTGTAGTTTTGCTTCCTTCATCAAAAGTGAAGAGAAGCAAAACCATATTTTATTATTTCAGTAAGAAGGTTAATCCGCATGGACTACCCCTACATCGTATTTGTTTGTAAATTTGCCGTTTGCCGAATATTCGTTTACATAGCCATCAGTGGTATAACTTGGCCATCCTCCAACCATATTGTAAGAACTGATATAAATATTTCCGGTAAATGGATTGACTGCGATGCCACAAGGGCTATCAACAGGTTGATCTATTAAATTTTTTTGTTTCATTTCCTGTTTTTGTATCTATACTGAAATAAGTATTTTCCGTTGCGCCATAAGGAGCATTGATAAGGTAAAGGGTATTATCTTTTACAGTCATTAATGTTGCTTCCGTTACATCTGTAACAATATTCATATTGTCAATTTTTTGTACTTTAGCTGATATGTCATTATAATTACCCATTGCTAAGACATATACGTTTCCTTCCGTAGTAGAACAAATTTTAGTGGGATTTAGTCCTACGGGTATTCTTTTTGCTTCTGTAAATGTCTTTAGGCCTATTTTAGAAACACTTTTTCCATTTGCATAATCTGCACCATAATTCATTCCGTCTGAGTTAGCAACATACAGGTAGCCGTTGCCCACTGTCATCTCTTCTGGATTTGGACCAACTTTTTAATGTAGCATCAATAGTTAGGCTAAGAGTGTCGATACGAGAAACATATCCATCATACATAGAAACATATACTTTTCCATTAGCAGCTATAATATCACGTGGACCTTCCCCTTGAGTGGATGTCGGAACAATCTGTTTGATGGATTTAGCTGTATTTTTGTCTACTATTTCTATAATATTTGAACCATATATGGCAATATACATTTTCGAACCATATACTATTGCATCTTGAGGGGTACCTCCCAAACTTCTTTTGTTTATGTCAAAAAATACATTGTTGCTTGCTGTTCCTTTTTCAAAGTTAATAAAAGAAAGTGTTCCATTAACATTGTTGCTAAGATTACCTGCATTAATAACGTACAAGCCTGTTGCCTCGGTTGGCGAAGTTGCTTCAGGAGTCGTGTCGGGTTGTGAAGAAGGGTCTTCTTCCGGATCTCTAGGAACTTCGATCTCATTGTCATCATCGTTACAAGCACAGAACAGCGGGGCTATACTAAATAAGGCTGCTGCAAAAAATAAATGTTTGAATTTCATACTTATATAATTTTTAAAAATGAATACTGCAAGTTAGTTTATAGCTTCTACCCGGCATCGGGTAGCTTTTCACTATGTCATATTGTTTATTTCCCAAATTAATAATATCTCCCCGAAGATTGTATGTAAACTTCTTTATCTTGAAGCTGCGGTATAATGAAAGGCCGTATTCTATATATCCATCCATTTCATTACTTGGACGATTTTCGGATGCAATATACCGTTTGCTCACACCCGTAGCATGAAGAGAAGCATTTATGAAAGGATTTTCCAAGGCTAAAGAAGCACCTGCGCTATGACGTGGGGTATATGCAATCTGATGTTTGTAATATACGACTTCCGGGTCTGTTTTATCTACTGCATATTGATAGGTATAGTTTCCGGTCAATAGTAAGGAATAATGTTTTGCCAGTTGGAAAGTGGTGTTTATATTGGCATCTACTCCCCAAATTTCTACTTTGCCTAAATTTACCATATTCCAGATAAACATATTATAGGCATTGCCACAATTTTATCTTTTACCTTATTATAATACCCATCCAATGTCAGACTGATTGCTGGTAGCCAGCTTGTAAAGTTGTTCTGGTAAGTGATACCTATATTATATTGTTGAGCCTTTTCGGGACGAAGGTCACGGCTACCCATCCGGTCAAAGTAGTTTTCAGAAAAAGTAGCCACTCTGAATATGTCTTTATAGGAAGCCCGAAGGTATAGCTGTCCGTCTGTACAAGGTTTCCATGAAAAAGAGAAGGAAGGGGATAATTTTCGCCGGTTCTCAGCTCCGTTTCCTTCTTTTGCACCATTAAGATATATCGATCCGAGTAGTATGGCAACAGCTGTTATGTTATCAGTTTGATATCGGAGAGTTGCTGTTTGTAATATAGAATGCCGGTAAGGGCTTGTATTGTTAGGAGTATTGGCATTTAGGTTATTATATATGTAATCTGCCGCATAAACCATGCTCCAGTGACTAGTCGGAGTATATAGTAATGCTCCTGATGTATAGTATTCTCGTTGGAAATAACGATCGTTTAATTCTCCTCCGGGGTATTTTCCTCCTTCATCGTGGTAATGAGATTGGCTCCAGTTAAATTTCCCATTGATTAACAAAGAAAGATTATTTTCCCAATAAGTACGGTAATGTACTTGTGAAAAGAAATTTCGTTCGCGTAACTTCTCACGGCTTTTCGCGTTGTAAAGAATGACTGCACCGGGTAATTGCTGATTTGTATCGTAATAATAAATCTTTCCGTTCAGTGTGCTTCTGTTATTAGGGCTGATGTAAAGATTCAGTTCTCCTCTGTAGGTTTGAATGTTGTTGTTATAGCGTTTTTCTTTGGAAACATAATCTCCGTTGACTAAAGTGAAAGGATATAGGTTATCTGCCCTCATAAATTCACCAGTGGTAGATGCTGAAATCTTTTCGTTAAACTTTTGTTCGTAGCGGATAAGGGGATTAATCATCCCGAAAGAACCTGTCTTTATCTGTCCCGTCAAGTGATTTTTTTTGTTTGAAAAATCCGGGGATATGCTTTGTAATTTTAAGGCGGCAGCAGAAGCAACTGTACGTGCCGGTACAAAAATATCTTCATTGTCCCCAATGGTCAGTGAAATTTGTTGAATATTGTCAATAGAGAAACGAGACAAGTCTATTTGTCCGCTTTGACAATCACTGAGTGTAACCCCGTCATAAACTACGGCTGTATGTTTGGCTCCTAAACTCCGGACGGAGATAGTTTTCATTCCTCCTGCACCCCCATAATCCTTTATGTTGACTCCTGAAAAGCGACGTAAAGCATCAGCAATATCCGTAATGCCTTGTTGTTGCAATTGCTTCTTGTTGAGTTGTTGGAAGGGACTGCTACTTTTAACCTGTTGCTTGGTACGTTCAGCTGTAACCGTAACTTCATCTATTTTATGCACTTTTCCGGTGATGGAATCTCCTTTCTCCTGTGCCTGTATTTCAAGCGGCAATAGGAGAAAGCTGCAAAGCAGACAAAGCCATAGCTTATAAGCCTGGTTATTTCCTTTCATTTAAAAAAACATATTAATGAATAAATACCGCATTCTTACCGCTGCTCTTTCCTCGAAAGCGACGGTCGATGACTTTACGTTTTGCAGGTCTTCTGACTTACTCCTGTTTACTTGCCTTCCCACCTTATTATATATACAGGCAGTGGCGTGAGTGGATAAGTAAACCTATCCCCTTATAGGGGTAGATGGAGCTTACAGCAGCGGGACTGTTCAGGACTTGCACCTGATTCCCTTTTCATCCGCTTCCTCGCATCAGTCGGAGGTACGCGGAACAAAACATGGCAAAGATAGTTTGTTTGGATGAATAAGAAAAGGAAAAATGATAAAAAATTCCTTTTTTTAATTAGTTACAGATTTATTTTCTCCCAGCAAAAGTTGGCGTGTATAACGGTTCTTTTTTTAGTGACAAAACGACTTGATTCTATCTATGTTGAAGATAAAATAGAATAGTATTGAATAAAATAAAACTGATGCTTAACAACATTCAAATATTGATTCGCTTTATTCAATACAATCACTATATTTGTTAAATGGATAATCTTAAAATACGTAATAGATGAAACACTTGAATTTTATTTTAGCCGGTTTATTTTTCCTGTGCGGTCTTTGTTGTCGGGCACAAGTGCTTCCTTTGGAAGAAAATGTGGTGTTGAACACCAAGGAAGGACAAATCAAAGGAAAAATGCTTTTGCCCGGTGGGGTGAAAACCTGTCCGGTGGTGCTTATTATAGCCGGCTCCGGACCTACGGATATGGATGGTAATTCAGCCATTGGCAATTTGAGGAATAATTCGTTGAAGTTCCTGGCAGAAGGCTTGGCGGCAAACGGCATCGCTTCCTTGCGCTTTGACAAGCGGGGGATAGGAACCAGTGCGTCGGCAGGTAAGGAGGAATCGAAACTTCGTTTTGAAGATTATGTGAATGATGTGACGGGCTGGATTGATTACCTGGCGAAAGAGAAACGTTTTACGACAATCACGGTGGCAGGACATAGCGAAGGGGCGCTGATTGGAATGCTGGCCTGTCAGAACCGGCCGAAGGTGAAAGGCTATATCTCGGTTGCCGGTGCGGGGCGTCCTGCCTACGAGATTATAGAGGCGCAAGTGGCTGCTCAACAGAATCCGGAAGCGGTGCGGAAGGAGGTGGCATCCATTAACGGGTCCTTGAAAAACGGCAAGGAAGTGAGTGACGTGCCGGCTTATCTGCAATCATTGTATCGGGCTTCTGTCCAGCCTTATTTGATTTCCTGGTTCAAGTATAATCCCCGGACGGTGATTGCTTCCGTCAAAGTGCCGGTCCTCATTGTTCAGGGTAAAAATGATATTCAGGTTTCGGTGGAGGATGCCGAACTTCTGAAAAAGGGTTGCCCGGCTGCCGAACTGCTTTTGATTGATAAGATGAACCATGTGCTGAAAGATTGTGAATCAAAGGCCGTACAGCAGCAGATGCTTACTTACGGGAATCCTTCTCTGCCGGTGAACAGTACTTTGATAGCTTCTGTCAGTACATTTGTGAAAAAACTGAAATGATATGGGAGAAATAAAGAAACGTTTGCCGTTGAAATGCCCTGCGTGTGATGCACCGTTGAGGGAGATTCATTTCGGTCCGGCACCCAATCCTGTCTGGTTGGTGTTATGCGGCAGAGCATCTGATTGTGTGGCTGTTGTGCCATATGTTGATAAATCATTTTTATGGATAAAATAAAAAAAGAGGATGCAAAAAGTCTTGTTGGAGCTTTGACATCCTCTTCTATGTTATACTGATGCGTTATTTAATCTTTTCTCGAATCTTGCTAAGATAGGCACGCATCCCCGCAGCATCTTTCTTGTTGATGATATCCAACAGCTCATTTAATTCTGTACGGATACCTTCTACCTGTGCAGGGGTGCGGGGATTGAATAAAATTTCCTGCAACAGGTAGTCGTCTTCGTTCAATACTCCTTTGGCTATCTTCATGTGGCGTTTGAAAGTAGTACCGGGAGCGTCCTGATGCTTCATCACTGCCGCAAAAACGAAAGTGGAAACAAAAGGGATGGATAGCGAATAGGCCACTGTCTCATCGTGCTCTTCAAAGGTATATTCAAAGATGTTCAGACCAAGGTTTTGGTATAAGTCCTTGAAGAAGATTTTACCCAGATGGTCGCCTTCGCTGATGATGATGGCATTTTCGGTGCTCAGTTTGTCAAGGTTGGCAAATGTGGGACCGAACATGGGGTGGGTAGATACATAACGGAATCCGCATTGGTCATAAAACTCTTTCAGTCCGGTCTTTACCGAGGCAATATCGCTGATGATGCAATCCTTGGGGAGAGCGGGCAATACTTGGTGAAAAGCATCCAGCGTATATTTCACGGTTGCCGCATTGATAACCAGTTCGGGCTTGAATTCTTCAATCTCTTCGAGTGTGGTATATCGGTAGGTGTTGTAAACGAAACGAAGGCGTTTCGGGTCTACATCAAATACAGCGGTTT
>ENA-OPZC01000184-OPZC01000184.1-human-gut-metagenome-genome-assembly--contig:-NODE-184-length-12334-cov-1.348734_pt1 | contig 12334 bp, 15 predicted proteins | sample MGYA00242477_ERZ504491 | MGnify/ENA primary metagenome ERZ504491 (study PRJEB26092, sample SAMD00036249) | human gut metagenome | host: Homo sapiens | study: EMG produced TPA metagenomics assembly of... | reverse complement strand
TTTAGAATATAGAACCTTTATTATCTTTTTCTCTGAATTTGATGTTACGGGGGTGATGTTCTATGATTTCACTGCGTAGCATATTACGGTCTATATGTGTATAAATTTCTGTTGTCCCGATACTTTCATGTCCCAGCATACACTGTATGGCACGCAAGTTGGCGCCTCCTTCCAGCAAATGTGTTGCAAAAGAATGGCGGAAAGTGTGAGGACTGATTTTTTTTTTCAGACCTATCCGGGCTGCCAGTTCTTTGATGATATGGAAACCATGATGCGGGAGATGTTCTTCCCGAAATTGCTGATAAAGACAAAGTCTTCAAATCCCGGCTTTATTTTCATCAGGTTACGGTCGGTGAAGTAGAGCCTGATTTCCTTGATGGCGCGCGGTGAAATAGGAACCAGCCGCTGTTTGCTTCCTTTTCCTTCCACTTTGATGAAGCCTTCTTCAAAATAAAGTTCGGATAATTTCAGGTTGCAGAGTTCGGAAACGCGGAGCCCGCAACTGTAAAGCGTTTCCAGTATGGCCCTGTTGCGCTGTCCCTCTTTGGTGCTGCGGTCTATGCTTCCTATCAGCAGGTCTATCTCTTCTACAGTCATTACTTCGGGCAGTTTGAAACCTGTCTGGGGGGATTCCAGCAATTCTGTCGGGTCGGCTTTCAGGTAATCTTCCATAATGAGGAAACGGTAGAAAGAGCGGATGCCCGACAAGATGCGTGCCTGCGAACGGGGGTGGATGCCGATATCATGTAATCCGGCCGAGAAATCTTCCAGATTTTCAAGCCGGACATCCAGAATGTTGATGTTTTCTAATGTAAGATAAGCCAGTAACTTGTCCAGGTCAGTAAGATAAGCATCTACCGTATTGTCAGATAACGATTTCTCCAACTTTAAATATTGTTTGTATTTCACCAATATCTTGTCTGTTTTCTCGGTTCTTTTCATTTCTTTTTTCTACCTTTGTACCCAAATTCCCTGCAAAGGTAGAAAAAGTTCAGATATAGTATAAATATGAAAATACAAATTATTAATGGACCTAATATCAATTTATTAGGCAAACGGGAACCTTCCATTTATGGCGCTGTTTCATTTGAAGACTATCTGGTGGAATTGCGCCATACTTATCCGGACATTGAAATAGCGTATTATCAGTCGAATGTGGAAGGTGAGATGATCAACAAAATACACGAAGTGGGTTTTGATTATGACGGCATCGTGTTGAATGCAGGGGCTTATACGCATACTTCCATTGCTTTGCAGGATGCTATCCGCGCCGTGACAGCTCCCGTGGTTGAGGTGCACATCTCGAATGTACATACCCGTGAGGAGTTTCGCCATAAGTCGATGATTTCCTGTGCTTGTGCGGGAGTGATTTGTGGGTTCGGGCTTCATTCATATCGTTTGGCGATTGAGGCTTTGTTAATGAGAAAATAAAACGTTTAGGTATAATATAAGGTGATAAGATTATGATGTTGAAACAAACAAAAATCGTAGCGTCCATCTCAGATCAGCGTTGCGAGGTAGAGTTTATAAGAGATCTTTTCAAGGCTGGTATGAATGTGGTCCGTATGAATACGGCTCACGCTTCGCGTGAAGGTTTTGAAAAATTGATAACCAATGTACGTGAGGTTTCCAACCGTATTGCCATATTGATGGACACAAAAGGGCCCGAAGTGCGTACTACTGCTATTGCGGGCGGCGAGCTATTCCTTATCAGATTGGTGACAAAGTGAAGATTGTAGGCAATCCTGCACAAGAAACGACCCGTGAATGTATTGCTGTATCTTATCCCGGTTTTGTGCATGATCTCCAGGTGGATGGCGATATTCTGATTGATGATGGTGATCTGGAGCTGCGTGTGATTGAGAAGACAGACGAGTATTTGTTGTGTGAGGTGCAGAATGAAGCTACTTTGGGTAACCGTAAGAGTGTAAATGTACCGGGTGTGCGCATCAATCTCCCTTCTTTGACAGAAAAGGACCGTAACAATATACTGTATGCTATTGAAAAGGACATTGATTTCATAGCACATTCGTTTGTTCGTAATAAGCAGGATGTGCTGGATATCCGTCAGATACTGGATGCATACGGCAGTGACATTAAGATTATCGCCAAGATCGAAAATCAGGAAGGAGTGGACAATATTGATGAAATATTGGAAGTGGCCGACGGAGTCATGGTGGCTCGTGGTGACTTGGGTATTGAGGTTCCTCAGGAACGAATTCCCGGCATTCAGCGTCTGTTGATCAAAAAATGTATTCTGGCAAAGAAACCGGTGATTGTTGCTACCCAGATGTTGCATACCATGATTAATAATCCGCGTCCTACCCGTGCTGAAGTGACCGATATTGCCAATGCTATTTACTACCGCACGGATGCATTGATGCTGAGTGGGGAAACGGCATACGGCAAGTATCCGGTGGAAGCCGTGAAGACGATGGCCAAGATTGCAGCGCAGGCCGAGAAAGATAAACTGGCCGAGAATGACATCCGTATTCCTTTGGATGAAAACTCCAATGATGTAACCGCTTTCCTGGCAAAACAGGCAGTAAAGGCTACCAGCAAACTGAATATCCGCGCCATTATTACCGACAGTTTCAGCGGGCGTACCGCACGTAATATTGCTGCTTTCCGTGGCAAATATCCTGTATTGGCCATCTGTTATAAAGAAAAAACGATGCGTCATCTGGCTTTGTCATATGGGGTGGAAGCTATCTATATGCCCGAAAAGGCTAACGGACAGGCATATTATTTCGCTGCTTTGCGTAAATTGCTGGATGATGGTGTCTTGAGTGAAAGCGACATGGTGGCTTACCTGAGCAGCGGCAAGCAAGGTACTCAGACTTCTTTCCTTGAAATCAATGTAGTGGGAGATGTGTTGAAGTATGCTATGGACTATGTGCTGCCCAACCGCAACCGTTACCTATAATAATAGAAGATAGGAATGAAAGAAACGGACGCTATTGACGAATATATCCTTCAGCACATTGATGAAGAAAGTGATTATCTGAAGGCACTTTATCGCGATACGCACGTCAAGCTTTTACGTCCCCGTATGGCTTCCGGCCACTTGCAGGGACGTATGCTGAAAATGTTTGTGCAAATGATACGCCCTCGTCAGGTGCTGGAAATCGGGACTTACAGTGGCTACTCCGCACTTTGCCTGGCCGAAGGGTTGGAAGAGGGGGCCACGTTGCACACATTTGAGATAAACGATGAGCAGGAGGACTTTACACGTCCCTGGCTGGAAGGTTCGCCTTACGCCGGCAAGATTAAATTTTATATAGGTGATGCGCTGAAGTTGCTGCCTGGCATGAACATTACCTTTGATTTGGCGTTTGTAGACGGTGATAAGCGGAAGTATATTGAATATTACGAAATGGTACTGGAGAAATTATCACCCGGCGGATACATCATTGCCGATAACACATTGTGGGACGGACATGTATTGGAGGAACCGCATCATACAGATCTTCAGACTATTGGAATAAAGAAATTTAATGATTTGGTAGCTGCCGACAAACGGGTTGAAAAGGTGATTCTTCCCTTGCGCGACGGGCTGACAATCATAAGAAAATGTTGAATAATGTGCCAATAGGTTATGCTATGAACCGTATGGCATATTAACAAATTAGCAAACTGAATAATTATTAATTATGGAAACGACCAGACAAAATAAGATTTCTCGTTTGATCCAAAAGGAGTTGAGTGAGATTTTCCTGCTTCAGACCAAGATCCATGAATGGTGTTTTGGTGTCGGTAAGTGCTGTCCGCATCAGTCCCGATATGAGTATTGCACGTGTCTATCTCAGCGTGTTCCCTTCTGAGAGGAGCCAGGAAATAGTAAAGAATATCAATGATAATATGAAATCCATCCGTTATGAGTTAGGAACACGGGTACGCCATCAGTTGCGCATCATTCCCGAGTTGAAATTCTTTGTGGATGATTCATTGGATTATGCCGAACGTATAGACGAAATTGTTGAAAAAGTAGAACCGGGCGGTGAATTTTCCCTTTTATATAGCGAAGCGTTATCTTTTTTCCAAGAAGTCGCACAATGCCATTAATGTCATTTCAGCCATTTCCGTCTGCGGAGTGGCTTTGGCTACATTGGCATTGGTATGTACTTTGTCTGTTTTTAACGGCTTCCAGGATCTGGTGGCTACTTTCTTTACGGCTTTTGATCCGGAGCTGAAAATTACGGCTGTCACCGGAAAGGTCTTTGACGGACAGGAAGCGCGTATAGAAGCTTTGCGCCGGATGCCGGAGATCGCTGTTTTTTCTGAGTCCTTGGAAGAGAATGCGATGGTTCAGTATAAGGGCCGTCAGACTATGGCGGTGATCAAGGGAATTGAGGATAATTTCGAGGATCTGACCGCTATTGACAGTATTCTTTTCGGCCGGGGGCAATTCGTGTTGCATGATGAAGTGGTGGATTATGCCATTCCCGGCATAGAATTGGTTTCCATCTTGGGAACGGGTATCAAATTCCTCGATCCGCTAGAGATTTATGCTCCCAAACGGGGAGCTAAAGTCAATATGGCCAATCCAGCTTCCAGCTTTAACTCTGCCGATTTATATTCCAGCGGCCTTGTGTTTGCGGTGAACCAACAGAAGTATGACTCTTCTTACATTTTGACTTCCCTCCAATTTGCCCGTAGGTTGTTCCAGTATGACACAGAAGTGAGTTCGGTAGAATTGAAATTGAAGCCGGATGCAGATGTAGGGAGTGTAAAATCGAAGATACAGAAAATATTGGGAGATGGTTTCCGGGTGCAGGACCGGTATGAGCAGCAAGCGGATACTTTCCGCATTATGGAGATAGAGAAGCTGATATCTTATATTTTCCTTACCTTTATCCTGATGATAGCTTGCTTTAATGTAATAGGCTCCTTGTCCATGCTGATTATAGATAAGAAGGCAGATGTAGTGACATTGCGCAATTTGGGGGCCAGCGACAAGCTGATCACGCGTATATTCCTGGTTCGAGGGGCGTATGATTTCACTGATAGGTGCGGTGGTTGGTGTGATACTGGGCTGATCCTTTGCTTTATCCAGCAGGAATTCGGATTGCTTTCGCTGGGAGGTGGTAATTCTGGCGGTAATTTTGTGGTGGATGCCTATCCCGTCAGTGTCCATGTATGGGATATTGTTATAGTCTTTGCCACTGTGCTGGTGGTGGGCTTTCTTTCCGTGTGGTATCCCGTGCGTTATCTCAGCCGCAGGTTGCTGGGCAGGTAATTTATTTATTATTGTTGATACGGCTGATGTTTGTCGGTTTGTACGGTACGGCTTGGCTGCTTTCTTTGTTTTTATTCTTTTCGTCTTTTGGCTTATGGCTTTATCTGGTTAAGTCTTTTCTTCTTTGTGGTTAACCTTGTTTTACCTTATGGTTAAGCTCTTTTTTATGGTTGTGTACTATAGTCTCTTGCGGTGGTTTGTACAGTCTGATATAGTGGACTGTATAAACTCTTGCAGTAGACTGTACAGTCCACTGCCGGAGTCTGTAGTAGTTAACTGTATGATAAGGGTTAGCTATAAGGAAAAACGACCTTAATCGTCGGAGCAATAGGGCTTGGTACAAGCTTCTTTCCAGGGCGTTTCAGATCTTCTACTTTCAGGGTCCTCAAATCAATTCGTAGCTGCTCACCTGAATAGGCATATCCAGATTATGCAGCACCTTCTCCAGCAAAATGCCTTCCCGATTATCATATTCATAGCCGAAAGTGGCGCGGATGCCTTGAAGGATAAACTGTGTGGCGCGGTCCAAGGCGATAGGAAGACTGTCGCCTTGTATCAGTGAGCCGGTTATCACACTGGTAAATGTATCGCCTGTGCCGGGATAGTGTGCGGGCAGGTAGGGACACGTTACTTTCCAATAGCGGTTTCCCTGTCTGTCATAGGCGTAAACGGAAGTTTTGCGAGGATCTCCCTGTACGGGCACGCTGGTGATAATAACGATACCGGGGCCGTGCTCCGAAATTTCATGCAGGTAAGCTTTTAGTTCTTCGTCTGTATTCTCCGCTTTATAGGGTTTGTCCAGCAAATAGAACAGTTCGGTCATATTGGGCGTGATGAACATCTGCTTTCCGGATGAGGTGACGCATTTCCAGAATCATTTGTTCGTCAAAGTTGGTATATAGCTTTCCGTTGTCTCCTAATACGGGATCTATCATGACCAGGCTGTCGGACTGGCGGAAATCATCAATGAACCCGGATACGATTTGTATCTGGCGGGGAGATCCCAAGTAGCCCGTATAAATAGCATCGAATTGTACGCCAAGTTGTTTCCATTCACTGATAATCTTGGGCATCTCGTCCGTGAGGTCCAAGAAAGAGAAGTGCGGGTATTGGGTGTGGCTGGATAATACGGCTGTGGGCAGAGGGCAGACTTGAAAGCCCATGGATGAGAGGATAGGGATAACGACGGTGAGGGATACGCGCCCTGCACCGGACAGATCGTGTACCGCAGCTATCTTCTTTACTTTATTTGTATACATATCTTCATGAATTAAGCGTTATGGATGGTATATATAACAGGTAAACCGGAAGAAAGTTATTCCAATGCTATGCTTTTTACCTTTATGTCTTGCCGGCCCAAGAAGATGGAAGCGGATTCCTCAAACTTGTTTTCGCTTTCTGTGGTGAGGAAGCGGCAGTTTCCTCCTTTATCGCAGCGTGCGTCCATTTCCGGATGGCGGTTTAAATAGTCTCGCAGGCTCCGGGCCACATATTCCCCTTGTGAAATGATGCGGATAGGTTCAGGCGTAAATTGCCTTATTTTATCCAGTAGCAGCGGATAATGGGTACATCCCAATATGATGGTGTCAATCATCGGATCTTTATCCAGCAGCCGGTTGATATGTTGTTTGACGAAATAGTCGGCTCCTTCCGATTGATATTCATTATTCTCTACTAAGGAAACCCACATGGGACAGGCTTCTCCTGTTACCACAATGTCGGGAGATAACTTATGTATTTCCAAAAGATAGGATTCGGATTTGATGGTACCGGCTGTGGCCAGTATACCTACGTGCCGGCTTCGGGTGATTTCTCCTATACATTCTGCTGTAGGCCGGATGACACCGAGTACTCTGCGGGTAGCGTCTATTACCGGAAGATTGATCTGCTGGATGGTGCGTAAGGCTTTTGCCGATGCTGTGTTGCATGCCAATATCACCAAAGGACATCCCAGTTCAAACAGTTTGCTTACGGCTTGCAGGGTAAATTCGTAAACAACTTCAAAAGAGCGCGGTCCGTACGGACAGCGTGCGCTGTCTCCCAAATAGATATAATCATACTCAGGCATCAGTCCGCGTATTTTGTCCAGAATGGTCAGACCGCCGTAGCCGGAGTCGAATACACCGATGGGACCGGTTGAAGGGAGGATAGATGGGATCATGGCAGTATAGCTATATAATACAGGCACGGATTACACGGATGTTCACGGTTCTGAAACCTGTGAAATCTGTGTAATCCGTGCCTGTAAAGGTCCTTAACTTAATTATTTGATTCCTACTTTAGCTTTGACAGCAGCAGTTACATCTGTAGACTGCGCTTCATTTACGTAGGGAATTTCTGTTCTGTTCAAATCGAAGATATAAGTATATCCACCTTCCTGGCCTACTGCTTTGATGGCGTCTTCAATTTTCTTGTAGATAGGTTCCATCATATCAGCGTATGATTTCTGCAACTGTTGTTGTGCATCTTGTTGGAACTGCATTCCTTTTTCCTGTAACTCCTGCAATTCTTTCTGGCGTCTTTCCTGAATGTTCTTAGGAAGGTTGGCTTGTTCCTGTTGATATTCAGTATATTTTTTGGTCAGTTCATCAGTTGCACGTTTTCATTTCATCCTCGTATTGTTTCTGCATGGCTTGGATGTCGGTCTGGGCCTTTGTGAATTCCGGCATGACAGTAAGTACATCTGCGGATTTAATATGCCCGAATTTCTGAGCAAATACACTCATCGGAGCGATAAGTAAAAGTAGTAAAGCAATTTTTTTCAACATAGTTCTATTTTTTATTAGTTATTGCAAATTTGGATTATCGGTTGCAAATGTAGGAAATTAATTTGAATATCCTAATCTTGAGAGCACTTCATTGCTGATATCAATGCTTGGAGATGCGAAAATAATGCTTTGGGCGGAGCCTCTGTCCACTACTGCCGCATATCCTTTTTGCTCTGAAATCTGTTTTACCGCTTCATAGATTTTATCTTGAATTGGTGCGATCAATGCCTCTTGTTTTTTGGCCATTTCTCCTTCGGGACCGAAATATTTCTTTCTCAGTTCGGCTGCTTCCTTTTCTTTTGCTACAATCGCTTCTTCTCTTTGCGTTTTCTGTGCGGCCGACAGGGAAGCCGAGGCTTTCTGATATTCTTTATAAAGTGCTTCCGCTTCTTTTTGCTTTTGCTTCCACCTCACTTTGATATTGTTGTGAAGCTTGATTCAGTTGGGTATTCGCCTGTTCGTATGCAGGAATATTCTTCAGGATATATTCCATATCAATCAAGGCGAACTTTTGAGCGCTGGCTGTGAATACACAAGCCACAAACAATAGAGATAATAGGATAGCCTTTTTCATAATCACATTGTTTTTAGTTATTAAAACTCTTGTCCCAGGATAAAGTGGAACTGGCTTCCACTATACTGGCTGGATCCGTTAATCTTGTCGAAACCGTATGCCCAGTCAATACCCATCATACCAATCATCGGCAGGAAGATACGGACACCGACACCTGCCGAGCGTTTCAACTGGAACGGATTGAATTTGCTTACATCTGTCCATGCGTTACCTCCTTCAATGAAGCCTAATGCATAGATACTGGTCGAATTTTCCAGCATCAACGGGTATCTTAATTCTGCACCTAAACGTACGTAAGCATAGCCTTCACTACCATAAGGAGTCAATGAACCGTTTTCGTAACCACGCAGTGCAATGGTTTCGGAAGCGTAGCTGGTGCTATATCCTGTCATACCGTCACCACCCATATAGAATGTTTCAAAAGGTGATTTCTTGTACTTGTTATAGTGACCCAGCAAACCGAACTCTGCACGTGTCATGATAACCGGACATTTCTGACCTCCTGTAAGAGCGGTATAGGTCTTTGATTTGAATTTCCATTTGTGGTATTCAATCCAGTTGAACATACTTGCCGCTTCATCATAATCATCTTTACCGTATACCGAGTAGTCCTTGTTACTGAACAATGAGTACGGAGGAGTCAGCTGTACGGAAGCCGAGAATTCAGAACCGCGACGCGGGAAAATCGGGTTATCCGTAGAGTTACGTGCCAAAGTCAGATTCAAACTCAGGTTGTTGCAATTACCGGTTGACATGTATTCTCCGTTGTTCAACTTGATATACAAGTAGCTCCAGTCTTTCAAAATAAAGCGCTGGTAAGAAAGTTCGGCTGACAAGGTAAAAATAGTCATCCGGCCCATCTCAAACGCTTACCCCAACCGATAGATGCTCCATACATCTGGATAGATTTATCGGGGTCATAAAAAGACTCGTAGTTGTTATTATATCCGCCATAATAATTTCCATAACCGCTGTAATAATTGTAGTAATTATTCATATAGCTGAGTTATAGTAGTTACTGCTGATATCTGTCTGTATGGAGTAGAAAGCCGAAACAGAGAATGAATTCGGACGTTTTCCGCCAAACCATGGGTCAAAGAACGATACACTATATGACTGGTAATAACTACCGTTGGTCTGTCCGCTGATGGTTAATGTCTGTCCATCACCCTGTGGCAGGAATCCGCGGTAGTTGTCACTCTTATGGAACAAGTTGGCCATAGAGAAGTTCGTGAACTTCAAACTTAATTTACCGATAACACCGGTCTGTCCCCAACCTGCCGAGAATTCTACCTGGTCGTTTGCTTTGGACTCCAGGTTCCAGTTGATGTCTACCGTACCGTTGGTCGGGTCCGGTTGTACATCCGGCTGGATATTTTCAGGGTTGAAGTGTCCCATTTGGGCTATCTCACGATAAGAACGTTCCAATGCTTCTTTGCTGAACAGGTCTCCCGGCTTGGTTCTTAACTCACGGCGTACTACGTTTTCATACAAACGGTCGTTACCGTTGATACGCACTTTGCTGATAGAGGCCTGAGGACCTTCCTGAATACGCATTTCCAAATCAATGGAGTCGCCGTCTATGTTTACTTCTACGGGGTCAAGGTTATAGAAAACGTATCCTTTATTATAGTAGTAGTTACCGATAGCATCTTCATCACCGGTCAGACGCTCGGTCATTAATTTCTGGTTATAAACATCTCCCTTTTTCATACGGAGCTGTTCGTTCAGCCAGTCCGAAGCATAAATGGTGTTACCTACCCAGGTCACGTTGCGCAGATAGTATTTGTCACCTTCTTCTATTTTCATGTACACGTCGACGGTACGGTCATCGTACGGAGAAACACTGTCCACAACAATTTGTGCGTCGCGGTAACCTAATTCGTTGTATTTGTCGATGATATGCTGTTTGTCTTCTTCGTATTTCTCTTCAATGAATTTTTTGGTACGGAAAAGGTTGACAAGTTTGTTTTTCTCATTCGTCTTCTTCATGACGCGTTTTACTTCTTGTCACTTAACACGGTGTTGCCGTCAATGGTGATCTTGTGGACTTTCACCTTTTCTTTCTTGTCAATCATCACATCAACATCCACTTGGTCCTTATTGTCAGCCAAATCACGCTCTACGATGGTCACTTCGGCGTTTTTAAAACCTTTTTCATCGAAATGTTTCTTGATTAATATTTTAGCACGGTCTATCAAGTTGGGAGTAATCTGGCTTCCTTTTACCAAACCTAGTTTGGCTTCCAAATCTTCACGCTCGCTTTTCTTTACGCCGTGGTAACGAATGTCGGCAATACGTGGACGTTGGGCCAGGATGATTTTTAAATATATCTTGTCTCCAACAATTTTTTCAGCTAGGATTTGTACATCCGAGAACAGTCCGTGTCTCCAATAACGTTTTACAGCTGTGGTGATGTCATCTCCCGGAACAACAATGGTCTGTCCTACCGATAGTCCTGAAAGTCCGATCAATACATAATCTTCATAGTTTTTTACGCCTTCTACTTTGATTCCGCCGATTTCATACTTCTTGGGCGTTCCGGAATAAAGTATGACTGGATTGTCGTTTTCTTCTACGTTTGCTTCTTGGGCGTAACTGCCTGTTGAAAAGCAAAATAGGCATGTAAGCGTTAATAGTATAAGTGAAATACGATATAGCATTTTATCTAACTTTATATTTGTTCACTGGTTTTGCCGAAACGGCGTTCTCTTTTCTGATAATCATAAATGGCTTTGCAAAATTCTTCTTCGCGGAAGTCCGGCCAGAACGTTTCACAAAAATATAGTTCGGAATAAGCACATTGCCAAAGCAGATAGTTGCTAAGGCGGATTTCTCCTCCGGTACGTATAAGCAAATCCGGGTCGGGCATATAGTTTGTACTTAAATGTGCACTTATCAAATTGTCATCGATGTCCTCAATGGCTAGTTTGTCGTTTTGAATCTTGGCCGCTATTTGTCTTACCGCTTCTGTTATTTCCCATTTGGAAGAGTAGCTTAAAGCAAGTGTCAGACACATACCGGTATTGATTGAGGTGCGTTCAATGCATTGGTTCAATCGTTCCAGAACTTCTACCGGTAACTTTGCCGTATCACCGATAATGCGAAAACTGATGTTGTTTTTCATGAAAGTTTCTTCTTCAATGGAGTCCATCAGAAGACTCATCAGAGCAGCGACTTCATCTACCGGACGATTCCAGTTTTCGGTAGAGAAAGTATATAGTGTCAAGTATTTGACTCCCAGTCTAGCCGCTTCTTCTGCTATGATGTGTACAGTTTCTGCACCGGCTTGATGTCCGAAGCTGCGCGCCTGTCCACGTTGTTTAGCCCATCTTCCATTTCCATCCATTATAATGGCTACATGGGCAGGTATACGGCTTTTGTCTATTTGCTCTCTATATGGCATGTCGCAATCTATTTTATATGACTCTCTTTGACTTTATTCCTTGGAATCGAATCCCAACTTATTGATTCGTCCTCTCCATACTTCTCCGCTTCGGCTCCATATAATCCACAAGAAGTTATTCTTGTCTACAACATAAGAATAGTTGCCGTCTGCCTGGTTGTATAGATCAGTGAATTCTGTAGGGAAGAATACATATCTTGAAACAGGTTTCCATGTAACGCCTTGATCCGTTGATCCGTAGAATCGGCTGAAAGCGGGAATGTCCTTACCGAAACTTTTACCCGGACCACCGAAAGCGTATAATTGGTCGTTGTAATGAATCATGGCTATATTAGCCAGCTTGGGAC
>ENA-OPZC01000183-OPZC01000183.1-human-gut-metagenome-genome-assembly--contig:-NODE-183-length-12345-cov-2.315518_pt1 | contig 12345 bp, 13 predicted proteins | sample MGYA00242477_ERZ504491 | MGnify/ENA primary metagenome ERZ504491 (study PRJEB26092, sample SAMD00036249) | human gut metagenome | host: Homo sapiens | study: EMG produced TPA metagenomics assembly of... | reverse complement strand
ACAGATGAACGTACCTGCTCATTGTTTCAATTCCACTCCTTCAATTTCTGATGATGCAATGATGTCATGAGATATGGATTCAACTACGGCAGACATCTTGTCGTTAAAACCGATTACACTAAGGCGTCCCATCAGATAACCGACAGCTTTGTTTACCTTGTTCAGCTTCTCACTGACAAGTTCCTTGTTCCACGAAAAAGAAGGCCATTCTTTATGTTCATGTATATACATAGGCATCACTGTTTTCTGCAAATATACGGTTTTGCGGATAATTAACCGCAAATTTTGCGGCTTATTATCCGCATGAAATAGTGAAATCAATATTTATCAGCATTTTAGATATGCTTGACTAACTCTTGTGATTTTTACTTTGTAAACCTTAAATAATTTATAGATTAAAGTTTCTTTTGATTTATTTTTTCAGAAATGAATTATTCGTATGCATCAGCTAATCCAGACTCGACATCTTCTCTAGACCAACCATCATAATATGCCCGTTCGTCTCCGTATGGGTCACTCCAACTGTCTGAATCTATTGTATTTTCTTTTTCATACTCCCAAGAAGTTGTATTAGAAAGTTGTTTAGATGATTTTTCCCTGTGTCTTTTATAAATACTTTTTTCAAAGTTTGTTTTTCCCGTATCTTTTTTTTCATGTAGAAGCAAAAAGAGAGAACCGGCACTATTAATAACTACTGATATAACTGGCGCGATTGGCTTCCATTTTAATGCAACATACCCAGTGTGGCACCCGTAAGAGAAAAATAGTTCTTCTGTCTTTGGATTTACCTTTACATCTATACGTGTACAATTAAAAATAGCTTTGAAATTTTCTATCGTATATGTTGCTATATACTTTAAACCGCTAAAAACAACACGTTTAGGAAATATACAAAGATTTATAAGAACCTCTTTATTTTAATGAAAGCTTTAACCGAATGTAGATAACTTTCATTAAGAGACCATATCTTATCATATTTTATAGGTACAATGACATTACCATCTGTATCTATAATTCCCCATTCGTCTTTCCCGCTTATTGTATTATAGCGTACAACCCGAGCATATCCACAAACGAATTGTGGGTCACACCAAGAATATAAATCAAACGGTACTATGAGTTTATTTTCTTTATTTATGTAACCAAGTTGGGACTTATTGTTTTTGACGAGAGCTAAACCACAACTGAATGGATACATTTCCTTATATTGAGGAGAAATAATGACATTGTCATTACAATCTTTCAGGCCGTAAAGTTCGTTTTCTTGATATATTATTAAATCAGAATTTGCTGTCATATAACTACATGTTTATATACATCACAGGATTTTGTCTGTTACGTACGATTTTTGATATATCTTGATTCTGGTAAGGAGAATCAAATATTTGTTCTCCTTCAAACTCCCATCGTCCTTTGTATTTCTCACATTGGGTAGGAAACCAGTGATGCGGCTTGAAGATTCCAACAATATAACCACAACAAATTGCAAAAACTAAATCTGCTTTCTTGGCTCGTTGACCATTTAATCTCCAATATTTGCGGGTACATTCATATAAATTCGGACGTTCACAACCCAAATATGTTCTGCTTACATTGAAACAGATAATTCGTTCGTTTTTATGGTTTACAAAATCTCCATAATCTTTGAAAGGTTCAATCATATTTTTAATATTTACTTCCAAAGGTAATGATTTATCACGATAAACTTTATATAATACTAATTTAAGGGAGTTTCGCGGATAATTAACTGCAAAATTTGCGTCTTATTATCCGCATGAAACACTGAAATCAATATTTATCAGCATTTTAGATATGATTTATGATTACCATTCATTATGCAGATAATCATTGACTTTTCAGATTGGAACAGTCTGCTTATTATATACTCACGTAATTGTTGGGCCGGATAAGTATTAATCTGAAAGGCAAGCGCAAATATCATTTCCAGGTTATAGACTACCTGATACCCCTCTTTTAACGGAATACGTTGTTCTGCGGTGAATGGTTGCAATATCCCAAGTTTATATATTCTTCTTTTCGCAGCCCTTAAAGTCGGTGCAACTACATTGAACAAGCCGACAAGTTCGGCTTCGTCCATACGAATCTTATCAGGATGAACAGCAGGAATAACAATCCTGCCGTCCTCCATATGGATAATTTCTCTTTTCATAAGCTACAGACAATTTGAAAGTACATCCTTTACATTATTCATATCTTTCAGAATGGAACTGTCGAGTACCCTTGCATAGTGCTGCGTCATCTTGATATTGGAGTGACCGAGCATTTTGGCTACATTCTCAATGCTTACCCCATTGGCCAAACAGACAGATGTGGCGTACGAGTGGCGGGCGGTGTGTGTAGTCAGGTTCTTCTTTATCAGGCATAGGTCTGCAATCTCTTTCAGGTAGCTGTTCATCTTCTGATTGCAGGGGACAGGCAGCAATACTCCTTTCTTTTTGCAGGCAGGATAATCTGCATATTTTCTCAGGATTTCCAAAGGAATATCCAGTAGCGGAATATTGCACATGTTCTTTGTTTTCTGACGTGGCTTCCTGATCCACAGGTTTTCGTTGTTGTCTTTTACGATATGCTCAGGGGAAAGTTGTTGCACGTCGATGAAAGCCAGACCGGTAAAGGCGGCGAAAATAAAAACATCACGGACTACGGTGATTCGCTCCAGAGAAAATTCCTTGTGGTAGATGCTCAGCAGTTCATCCATAGTAAGAAACTCACGGATTACTTCTTTTTCGTGGAACTTGATACCGATAAACGGGTCTTTGGCTATCCATTCATTGGCCAGTGCCAGATTGGTAATTTTCTTCAGACATTTCATATAACGGATAACGGTATTCTGCTGACATTCCTTTTCCGTCTTCAGATAAAATTCAAAGGCACGTACCAGCTCACCGTTGACTTCCGCCAGCGGCAGATCATCCTTTCCGTATTTCTGTCTGATAAGTTCGACAAGATAGCGCTTGCAGCTTTCATAACGGCGAACGGTAATCAGGCGTAGTCTTTCCCGACCAGGGCACGGCATTGGTCATTGTGCTCCTGCATGGTACCGATGAGGGTGCGGACCGCTTCCGGTTCTTTGTCCTGTCCGAAAAATATTTCCTGCAACAGACGTGCCGTTATAGGTTGGTTCTGTTCTTCCAGTTCACAAAAGATCTGATGTAACTTGATTCTCGCATTTTCGATGTAGGCATTCAGGTCGCATGATTTGCGGCTTTTGCCTCTGGCGGATTCCTTAGCCTGACTCCAGAGAGACGGGTCAATGCTTTTGCGGATGTTGTTTTCAACTCGCGTACCATCTACAGTGATACGCATACAAACGGATGCTTCTCCGTTTTTCAGCAGCTTGGTCTTCTTCAAGAAGAAAAGCACATTGAATGAACTTCTTTTCATTTTTCCTACAGTTTTTAGTTTGGACAAAAGTAGGAAACCGGGGTCAACGTAATAATCTGAGGGGTAAATCCGATAAATTTATATCTTTGCCGGAAAGAAAATCAGCAAAAGTTATGGAAACCAGCGGTTACCGTCTCCTTCTTCCTGAAGGGACATTGGATTATTTCATCATTTCGGATGTAAAGGAAAGCAGTACGGAAATAGTGATTTACCTGGAAGAGAAGAACGAAGTTCCCGGTGAATACTCAAGCATGCAGGTGGAAAGCAAAGGCTTTTATGAACCGGTAGTAGTTCAGGATTTCCCGATTCGTGGCAAGAAGCTTTTCCTGAATATCCGCCGTCGCCGATGGATTGTAAAGGATGAGGGACGCTATGTGAGCCGTAACTGGAAACTGGTTGCAGAAGGCAGCCGCATGACGCATGATTTTGCGTCTTTTTTAAAAGAACTATATTGATACCCTTCCTGTAAGCTGCAAGCTTCTAGGCCTTCTCTTCGGGGTGAACGGTGAACTTCTTGAGCGTCAGTACCGCAATCATCTGAGCGGTTACATGAGCTGGAACCAGCTGTCCCATGCGGAAGAATGGGTACTCTTCGAAAAGAACATCGGCCCGTATGTAGGCATTGATGAAGTCAGCCTGTCACAGGGCGAACTCTATACAATCCTGATAAACAAGGAGAAAAGAGGACGTTCGGGAAGTATCATTGCAATCATAAAGGGTACGGACGTCAGGACTGTCACATCCGTCCTGCTAAAGCTTTCCAGACGCAGACGCTTCCAGGTCAGGGAAATAACCCTTGACATGGCTCCGAACATGGAACAGACGGCACGTATCTGCTTCCCGGCCGCGCGCCGCGTGACGGACCGTTTCCACGTGCAGAAACTGGCTTATGAAGCGGTTCAGGAAATGAGGGTGAAGGCACGCTGGGAAGCCCTGGATGAGGAATCCATACAGATGGCACATGCCAGGGCATGCGGAAAGATATATCATGCTCCGGTATTTGAAAACGGGGATTCAAGAAAACAGCTGCTGGCCAGAAGCATCTATCTTCTCTACAAAAAAGAATCCTTATGGACCGAATCACAGCGCGTGCGTGCCGGTATTCTCTTCAGAGAGTATCCTGATATAAAGAAAGCATACTATCTTTCCATGAGACTGGGATTGATTTACCATCAGTGCAGACATAAGGACGTGGCATTGACAAGACTTGCAAGGTGGTATGATGAAGTAGACAAATCAGGCTTCCTTGCCTTTGGAAGAGTGGCAAGATCCATACAGACACATTATCTGGAAATCATAAACTTCTTTGAAAAGCGTTCCACAAACGCTGCATCTGAATCCTTTAATGCTAAAATAAAGAACTTTCGTGCGCAGTTCAGGGGAGTTAAAGACAAGGCATTCTTTTTGTACAGACTGACTAAAATTTATGCCTAAACAATGAAGCCCTCAGGTTTTTACGTTGACCCAAAAGTACATTTATAGCATCATACAAACACGAAAAAAGCGATTATCTTTTTCAAGATAACCGCTTTTCTCTGAGTGATCCGCCTGGGGCTCGAACCCAGGACCCCAACATTAAAAGTGTTGTGCTCTACCTGCTGAGCTAGCGAATCAATCCTTTGCCGCATCGGTCATTTCCCGATTGCGAGTGCAAAGGTAGTAACTTATTTTAAACCTGCAAAACATTTGGGAACTTTTTTCTCAAATCCCTGTTTTTTCTCTAAAAAAGGGTGATTTCAGGCATTTTTACGCTCCAGTTCCTGCAAGTTTTCCATTTTTTTCGTCTCCAGGAATTCATAAATGCCACACAAATGTTCTTTCACACGCTGGTTTCCGAATTCATATACTTTCGTCACAAGCCCATCCAGGAAGTCACGGTCGTGAGATACGACAATCAGTGTGCCGTCGAAATCTACCAGTGCCTGCTTCAGAATATCTTTTGTTTTCATGTCCAGGTGATTGGTCGGCTCGTCCAAAATCAACAGGTTGACCGGCTCTAATAAAAGCTTTATCATCGCCAGACGGGTACGTTCTCCTCCTGACAACACTTTTACCTTTTTCATGGAAGCCTCCGGACTACCAAACATGAATGCTCCCAGCAGGTCTCTGATTTTATTACGGATTTCACCTTTGGCTACATCGTCAATAGTCTGGAACACCGTCAGATTTTCATCCAGCAAGGATGCCTGGTTCTGTGCAAAGTATCCGATTTGTACGTTATGCCCCAACGTCAGCGTACCTTCATGATCTATTTCATTCATGATACATTTCACCAAAGTAGACTTTCCTTCTCCGTTCTTTCCGACGAATGCCACCTTATCTCCTCTCTCAATGGTCAGATTGGCATTTTTAAAGACTACATGATCGCCGTATGTTTTACCGACTCCTTCCATGATAACCGGATAGTTTCCACTACGCGGAGAGGGAGGAAACTTCAAACGCAAGGCCGAAGTATCTTCTTCGTCCACCTCTATCAGTTCCAGTTTCTCCAGCATCTTCACACGGCTCTGTACCTGAAGCGTCTTGCTGTATGTACCCTTGAAGCGTTCGATAAAATCCTTGGTTTCCTGAATCATTTTCTGCTGTTCCTCATACTGCTTCATCTGTTGCTCACGGCGTTCCTTCCGCAATACAAGATACTGAGAATAGTTCACCTTATAATCATAGATGCGCCCCATCGTGACTTCAATAGTACGTGTGGTAATATTATCGACAAACTTACGGTCGTGACTGATGACTACCACGGCCTTGGCACTGTTAATCAGAAAATCTTCCAGCCACTGGATAGATTCAATGTCCAGGTGGTTGGTAGGCTCATCCAGCAAAAGGACGTCCGGATTCTGCAGCAACAGCTTGGCCAGTTCGATACGCATACGCCATCCTCCACTGAAATCACTGGTCGGACGGTTAAAGTCTTCCCGCAAGAATCCCAGTCCCAGCAAAGCCTTCTCCACATCTTCTTCAAAATGCGTCATGTCGATGGCATAGAACTTCTCGCTCATGGCTGCCACTTTCTCGATTAAAGCCATATAGGAGTCACTCTCATAATCCGTACGAGTGGCCAGTTCGTTGTTCATCCGCTCTATCTCTTCTTCCATTTCTTTCAAATGGGCAAACGCCTGAGAGGCTTCTTCAAACACCGTACGGCCATCCTCCGTCATCAGGTGCTGGGGCAGATAGGCAATCACACAGTCCTTCGGTGCCGTCACTTTTCCACGGGTGGGCTGCCGAACGCCTGCCAAAATTTTAAGAAGTGTCGATTTTCCGGCACCATTTTTACCCATCAGGGAGATACGGTCTTTCTCGTTAATCTGAAAGTTCAGGTCACTGAACAAGGTGGTCCCTCCGAATTCTACGGTCAGTCCATCTATACTAATCATATTTGGTACGTTTTAAGATTTTTGATTTTGGAAAATGCAAAATTACAAAATTCTGCCGATTCTTACTCATTCAATGCGCCACAGTGCGGGCAAATGCCTTTCGATCTCATTTTTGCGCCACAAGAACCACAGGCGTATGGATAACCGTGCGATTTCCTGAGCTGACGAATACACCACAAGGTATATCCGATAAAGCCCACATAAGCCAGGTACACCCATAAATAAGTAAAGAAGATATAAAGAAATATGCAATAGGAAGCCAGTCCCAGCAGATAGAAGAAGGCTACTTCAAAAGAGGTCTGATGAAACAAATCATCCAGCAAAGCGACTCCTAACAGCAAAATAAAGAACACACTGAGCACAAACAACCCTAATACAAAAGGCAGGTCGAACGGATTCAGGGACGGGTCATAATAATACCGCTCCCAGGTTTCCGGCACAAAATGCTGCATGCTGTTATAAAGTGTAGCAGCTGCCACAAGCAACCATGACAACGTAATGGGGAACACACTGTCTATGTCGTTCAGCCAGATGAGTTTTATCTGCTTGCGCCGTACGGCACGGTACACAAAGCAAAGGAAGAACACTGCCAATACCAGAAAGAACGGTAAGGTGTGTGAATTACTGAACAAGTGGATGCAACGTGATATCGGGTCTACAGGGACAATGTGCGTCAAAAGCTGATGTTCCGGAATCCAGCCTATGGTTTCCTGGTCGCGTGCCACCTTCACCCACACAGAGTCATCCTGCATTTCCGTGCGCAGCGATATTTCAGCCACCACCAGTTCATCTCCTTCCCTTACCGGAATAGAGTCGAGCAACGGAAGCAGACGCAACCAGAGCGTATCAGCTGTCACACGAAAATTGCTGTTCAGTGCATACGGGCGTTCTTTCTGTACCGACACGGCAACCGAGTCTTCCGAACCGTTCTTCACAGCCGAAGACAAGGTGGTGCGGTAATGACAGGCCGTCATACACAGCAACAGAAAGAGTATGTCCAGAAAATATCGTAAGTGCTTCATGAAGATGCCCGATTATCCAATGAGACTTTCATCTGACAAACCTTACAGTCAAAATCAAGGCGGAAACGTCGTCCGTCCGTACTTACCAGATAATACGGCTCACGATAAGGCGACTTCACCTTATGATGCACCGGACACCATCCCATGCTATAACGCAGGCAATGCTTGCAGAACATCAACACCGCATCAGCCTGTGCTTCCTTTTCAAAAGCCGGCTCCACGCGCTTCACTCCATGGTCATGGTAGAAAGCCTGCGCCTTGCCGTTCATCACATTACCTAAATAGGTCAGTTCGCCTGCCGGAAAGGCATGAACTGTTTTCGGGAAACGGACTCTTTCCTGCGGATAGTTGATACGACGAGCCTCCAGCAGTTTCTCCACTGCCGTACGACGTAAATCTGCAAGCACTGACGAAGGAATAAACCAGTCGCCCGATAAAGAAATATCCAAACGTTCCAGTTCAAAAGGCGTATTTCCCAACTTGCCAACTGATTTCTCAGGTTTTCAGCCTGGGGTGTACGGGCCGGTGCTTTTTCGTACGGCAACGTCACGCTGATGCTATTATCGTCCTCATCGGTCAAAGTCAGTGTAAATCCGAAATTGTTTTCTTCCAATGCCATGGCCACGGCCATCTTTCGCTCTGCCGATTTCTTCTGCATCACTCGTTCAAACTCCTGGTCAAAGTTACGGTAAAGCTTGGTCTTCGGTCGAAGGCGTGGCATTTCCTGCGGATAAAGTTTATTGTTTTCTACGCGATTTACCCGGAATCCATGCAGTTTTCCCGCCTCATCCAGATAACAAAGTCCGTCACCGTTACTGAAAGGTTTGACACCTGCCACGGTAAAATAGTTGCCGCGTACTTCCTTCACCACCCCCATTTCCTCACCTAGCGACTTTGGCGTATGGAAGGAGAAAATATCCGGTGTACGTCCGTGCAGGAAATAATCGGTAAAGCCCCTGCTGAAACTCTTGTCCAATTGCGGACGAAAAGCCAGCCGGACCGTGCCGGAAGAAGCACGTATATATTCTTTGCGGCGTTTGAATATCGCATCCAGTTTCTGGCGATAGTAAGCCGTCACATTCTTTACATAGGCCACATCCTTCAAACGTCCTTCTATTTTCAGTGAAGAAGCACCGGCATCCAGCAAGGCTTCCAGGTTCTCGCTCTGATTCATATCTTTCAAGGACAACAGATGTTTGCCCCGGGCAATCATTTTCCCATCGGCGTCTACCATATCAAAACTCAGGCGACAGAACTGTGCACACTCTCCCCGGTTGGCACTACGGCCAAAGCAAGCCTGGCTGACATAACATTGTCCGCTATAGCTTACGCACAAGGCTCCGTGTACAAACACTTCCAGCGGTGTTTCCGGACAAGCTGCATGAATCTTTGCAATTTCATCAAGCGTCAGTTCACGGGCCAACACCACCTGACGGAAACCTGCCTCAGCCAGGAATTTCACTTTTTGCGGAGTGCGGTTGTCCATCTGCGTACTGGCATGCAAAGGAATCGGAGGAAGATTCAGACGGGTAATCCCCATATCCTGCACAATCAAGGCGTCCACCCCAATCCGGTACAAATCCCAAATCATTTTCTCCGTTTCTGCCAGTTCCTCATCTTTCAAAATTGTATTGACAGTCACGTAAATACGCACCCGATACAAATGTGCGTAACGCACCAGGCTTCAATGTCTTCCAGGGAATTTCCGGCAGCTGCACGCGCGCCAAAACGAGGTGCACCGATATACACCGCATCGGCACCATGATTAATGGCTTCCATTCCACACTCCAAGTTCTTTGCCGGAGCAAGCAGTTCGATAGGACGTTGTCTGAGCATTATTTTATCTGATTGATGTCGTAAGGAGTTTCCTGATATACATAATAGTTCAACCAATTGGAGAACAAGAGGTTGGCCACACTTCGCCAGCGTACCAGCGGTCCTTTCTCCGGATTGTCCTCACGATAATAGTTTCGAGGCATTTCAATAGGAAGTCCCTTATCCAGGTCACGGCGATACTCCGTGTCCAAAGTATAAGGAGAATATTCGGAATGTCCGGTCACGAAAAACTCACGTCCGCCGCGAGCCATCACAATGTGTACACCTGAGTCGGCCGATTCCGAAATCACCTGCAAGCCTTCACACTTCTCGATGTCTTCCCGACGGACTTCCGTATGACGGCTGTGCGGTACATAAAACACATCGTCAAACCCACGGAAAATAGGTAAATGCTGGAATCCGTCGCAGATATGATGTTCAAAAATTCCGAACATTTTCTTTTCCAGCGGATATTTCGGAATGCCATAATGATAATACAATCCCGCCTGTGCTGCCCAGCAGATATAAAAAGTAGAAGTCACATGCGTACGGGTCCATTCGAAAATCTCCGTGATTTCATCCCAATAATTTACATCCTCAAAATCGAGATGTTCTACCGGCGCACCCGTAATAATCATTCCGTCGAACTTCTCATTCTTCATCAGTTCAAAATCACGGTAGAAAGCTTTCATGTGTTCCACCGGCGTATTTTTTGACGTATGACTTTTCAGCTTCATCAGGCTCACCTCTATCTGAAGAGGAGAGTTCGAAAGCAAACGAATCAAATCGGTTTCTGTAGTAATCTTGATGGGCATCAGGTTCAGCACCACAATTTTCAGCGGACGAATATCCTGTGAGCTGGCACGAGAATTATCGATAACGAAAATATTCTCCTCCTTCAGCAAATCAATTGCGGGCAGTTTATCGGGTAAATTTAATGGCATAGCGCTGTGTTTCTGTTTTAGTTTTTATCGACCGACAAAGTTAATAATTCAGAACGGATTAAGAGAAACAGGAACCTGTCTTTTTTACATCTTATCATTATTTAGCTTCTCTCTTCTCCTCCTGCCACTTTTCGGAGAAAATCAGCAAAAGCCAATGCCGATTTCTTACGGTAATCTCCCTGTGCCCAGAACAAAAAGCCCTGTGAAGTCAGTTTGTCGGCACATAGTATCGGAATTTGTACCAGGTTCTCTTCTCCCCGTACAGCCGCCTGCGTCAATATCGTTCCCCAATAGCCTTCGCGCAAGGTATGAATGATGGTATGCACGTCATTCATCTCCACGCCTACCGTCAGCTCCAACTGATGCTTCCGGCACAGGTCGTCTATTCTTTTTCGGGTGGCAAATCCTTTTCCCGGCAGAATCAGGGGAGTTTCAGAAAGCCGCTTCAAGGTGATGGACGACAATTCGGCCAACGGAATGAGAACAATGCACAATAAAGCGGAGCATGGAAGAGAACAAAGGCATGGTTTCCATATGCTCTGACACGCCTTCCGGTTTAAAGGACAACACAAAATCCAACTGATTTGCCTCTAATCTGTCCAACAACTCTTCGGAAGTGCCAAAACTGACATTGACCTTTATTTTGGGATAAGTCTTGGAAAATAATCCCAACGCTGCAATCAATAACGGACTCATGCTGTAAGTCACTCCTACATGAAGCACTCCCGTTTCAATACCTTTCAGGTCGCGAATAATCTGTTTTCCGTTTTCCGCATCACGTATTGCCCTGACAGCATAAGGCAGAAAAGCCAGCCCAGCCTCTGTGGGTACAATTCGCTTGCCGATGCGGTCGAACAGCAGCACATCCAGCTCATCTTCCAGCTGTTTGATTTGCTGTGAAAGGGTACTTTGAGAGATGTGCAGCACACGCGCAGCCTCTGAAAAGTTCTGTAGTTCGCAGGCCTCCTTAAAGTATTTCAATTGACGCAGTTCCATGTCCTTATCGTTTTTATCTATGGATATTATCGAAAAAATGAGTTTTGCAAATATAAATAAATATTCTCATCCCGCTTATCTTTGTTAAAAAAGAAACGCTATATGAAAAAAATCATCAGTAATGTGTGCCTGGCTGACAATAACTGTCTCGGCACAAACCTCAAATACAGTGAACAAAAATTGCCCAAGAACCATGTTGTTGCCAATAAGATGAAAGCCACTGTCTTATATTACAGCCACAAAGGAAAGACCGCCTTTTTCGCACGAGAAATAGCCATGTATCTCTGGTCAAAAGGGTTGAACGTCAGCCTGAGTGCGATTTCTGATTTTGACACTCAAAAGCTGAACGAGACAGACTTCCTTATTTCCGGATGCTGGACGTGCGGCTGGTTCGTCGTCGGACAGCACCCTCACAAGAAATGGAGTGCATGCAGCCGGAAGATGGCAGGACGCATATCTCCGCATCGTACACTCCTTTTTACCACGTATAAATTCAGGACAGGCAGTATGTACCGGAAAATGAAGAAAACATTGAAGATTTCACGGAACACCCACATACCTTTCCTGAAATCCAAAAACGGATTGCTGACAGAAACAGACAAAAAGATATTAGACCAATTTATCAGTACATCCCTTTTTTTATTAATTATAAATGTCAATAGTTCGTTAAAAATTAGCCCATCCTAAGCGGCTCTGGCAGTAAATAAAATGAGTTCTTTGAAAAGTTTGTCAATTAATTGCGTGTTTGGTTCAATCCCAGACACGCAAATAAATCGTTCAAGC
>ENA-OPZC01000181-OPZC01000181.1-human-gut-metagenome-genome-assembly--contig:-NODE-181-length-12357-cov-3.233851_pt1 | contig 12357 bp, 9 predicted proteins | sample MGYA00242477_ERZ504491 | MGnify/ENA primary metagenome ERZ504491 (study PRJEB26092, sample SAMD00036249) | human gut metagenome | host: Homo sapiens | study: EMG produced TPA metagenomics assembly of... | reverse complement strand
AAAACGGTCTAATCAGCCATCCATACCTTCTTTAGTCATTTTTGCACACATCTTTTTTATATTGAAGGCAATGGCAAAGAAGGCAAAGTCCATGAAGACCTTATCCTTTCCAAAATGGCGGAAACGTTTGTAATTCATATTGTTTTTCATTTGTCCGAACACGGCTTCCGGTTCTATGCATCTCTGTCCTCTGTGTTTCAGCCCTTCCTCTGAGCAGAGCAACTCTTTGGCTTTTTGCTTGTATTTTCTGAGTCTGTGATTCAACTCTATCGTTCTGTTCCCCTTTGCTTTAAAACATCGGCATCTTAGCGGACAGCCTTCACATCTGATGGCTCTGTACCTGGCATTTTCGCTGACATATCCGGATGCTGTTTTCACATGTCTAGTCCCTATCCTTTGCATCTTCTGTCCCATGGGGCAGATACAAAAGTCTTGTTCTTCATTGTAGTAGAAGTTTTCCGCCTTGAACGGGTCCGGTTTGAATCTCGGCCGCTGTTCCATGTGGAAGTAGTTGTACTTGACGTAGGCTTCCATACCGTTTTCTGACATGAAGCGGTAATTCTCCTCAGAACCGTAGCCGGAATCGGCAACCACCGTATGGGCCAGCCTGTCATATCTGCTTGAGAAGGATTGCAGGAAAGGTATCAGGGTCAGTGTATCCGTAGGGTTCGGGAAGAGTGCAAAGTCGGTAATGAACTGGTTCCCGGTGCCGATCTGGAGGTTGTAACCGGGCTTTGTCTGGCCGTTACGCATGGCATCCTCCTTCATTCTCATGAAAGTAGCGTCATTGTCCGTTTTGGAATAGGAATTCCTGTCCTGCAGCGTGTCCAGACGGTTGTCGTATTCCTGTAGCTTGTCCCTGTGCTCTTCCAACTCCTTCAGCTGTTTGCGTTTCTTTTTCAACGCAGTCTTTTCCTCTTTCGTGGAGGGTTCAGGAACCTGTTCGAGTGCTTGACGCAATTCTCCTGCCATTTCAGTCAGCATGGCCGGAGTGAACTCAATCTCCTCATTGCTTTCCGATGAGTTCTCCTGGGCGATGACATTGTCTATCTGCCCTAGCAGGATATGTATCTTCTTCATCAGGCGTTCACGGTTCCGCTCAACCGTTTTCCGCCAGACGAAAGTATACTTATTGGCTTTGGACTCAATCTTTGTCCCGTCAATGTATTCCACATTCAAGCTGATGAAGCCTTTGGAAGAGAGAAGGAGTACGGTTTGGGTAAACACCTCGTTGATTTCATTCTTCACCCGGTTGCGGAAACGGTTGATGGTGATGAAATCCGGTTTCTCATATCCGGCAAGCCAGATATAATGGATGTCACGGTGAAGGAGCTTTTCGATTTTCCGGCAGGAGTAGATGTTGTTCATATAGGCATACAGGATGACCTTGAGCATCATCCTGGGATGGTAAGGGCTGCGCCCGCATTCCTTATACAACTTCCTGAAACTTTCAAGGTTCAGGCTCTCAACCAGAGCGTCAACCATCCGAACTGGATCATGCTCTGCAATATCCTCGTCAATTCTTGGAGGAAAAAGCACTGTTTGGTTGGGATTGTAAGGACGAAAATGTATCTTTGTCATAGTATAAAATGTTATGCTTAAAGATACAAAATCTTTAGGTAATAACAAAGCCCCTGCTTGTGAAAGTCGGGGCTTTGTGCATAAAAAAGAAGGTGCGCATTTTGACACACCTTCATATTTCATATACTGACGGGAATTAGATTTCATCAGGCCATGGGCAGGGTTTTCCTGTGGCTTTGAATGTGGGACGTTGTCCTCCTGTTGCTCGCAAATAGTTCCCTAATTCCTTGGAGAGCCGTTTTACGATGCCGGGATGTTGCTTTGCTACATCATTTTTTTCACTGATATCATTTGGTATGTTGAAAAGTTCTTTTTTACCGGTTTCATAATAATAGACCAGTTTCCATTCGTCTTTGCGGATAGAGCAGTCCAGATTGATGCCTGGTCCGTCATTACCCCAGATATTAGGGAAATTCCATACCAGTGCGCGTCCTTTGGACGGGTCTCCTGTACCTTTCAGCAGGGGCATAAAGCTGATACCGTCTATAGGGTTGACTGTCTTATAGTTTGTGATACCCGCCATTTCAAGTATGGTAGGATAAAAATCTTCAATTATAAGATATTTGTCACAACGAGTATTCGGGGTGACTACTCCGGGCCAGCTTACAATCATTGGTTCGCGTATTCCTCCTTCATATAAGGAGCCTTTGCCACTATTGAGAGGAGCGTTTTGAGTGTGAATTTGTCCGTCGCGCCATCCGGGTTCGGCAGCTAGCCCTCCGTTGTCACTCATAAAAATAATAACGGTATTGTCTGCTTCATCATTTTTTTCCAACCAGTTCATCAAATCCCCCAGACTTTTATCCATTCCTTCAATTAAGGATGCATATGCGGCTTCTTTGTCACTAAGTCCTTTTTTAATATACTTGGGGAAGAAGCGCATATCTTTGTCAACAGGAACGTGGATGGCATAATGTGCCATATATAGATAAAAAGGTTGATTGTACTTTTTTGCTTTGTCCAATGCTTTGATGGCTTCTTGTGTCAGGGCTTCTGTTGCAAATATACCTGTTCCCCAATAATCTTCCAAGCCGGGGATGGCCATTAGTGAATAGGGCTTTCCATCGCGGGTGTGCCCGTAGTTCTGTTCGCTCAGATAAGTAGCCAGACCACCGGCGGCATGTCCGGCTATATTTACTTCAAACCCCCAATGGGTAGGGTTCTCTCCCGGTGTGTCAATAGAACCGAAATGAGCTTTTCCGCAGTGGATGGTATGATAACCGTTCTGTCTGAGTAACTCAACGAAAGAAGTGCCGACAAAGGTATTGGGCGTTCCTGTTACTTGGCTGACTCCGTTGTAGTTCCAGTCTGGCAATTCTATTGTATTGCTTGGTCTGTCGGTAGCTTTGTTTTTTTCAAGTGTCCAGTTTGTTACACGATGTCGGGTGTTGTTAGCACCCGTTATCAGACTGCAACGGGTAGCGGAACTGATATTGCAGGCGTATGCTTGTGTGAACATCATCCTTTCTTGGCCAGACGTTCCATATTGGGAGTTTCGTAGGCTTCATTATAATGTGTTTTCTGTGTCCAGAAAGGTAAGGATGTATCTTGCCAACCCATGTCGTCCACCATAAATAAGATGATATTGGGACGTTGTTGGGTTGTTTCTGAAGACATTTTTTCTTTTGCTTGCGTCGAGATTCCTGTTAAGGAAGCGAGAGCGAAAGATACAAGTAGTTTTTTATTCATATCGGCTAGTTTTATAAGTTATTTTTCGATTACAATTTTTTGGGGGGTATCTATGGAAATACTTCTCAGTTCTTGCTTGCCGGAATTTTCTATCCATACTTTTAGTGTACCTGTACATAGTACGTTCAGCACCAAGCGGTTCTCTGTTAAAGAGATAGTTTGGACGGTGGCCGGGGACAGATACTTTTCCTGTATGCCAATGACTGCCCATCCTTTCCGTATGGGGCAGAGATGAAACAGTTTGTCTGTAAATCCGATAAGTTCGAATGTACTGCTGTCTGATAGTTCTTCTGCCTTTTGTGATTCCCAATTATAAAGCAGCACGCGTTCTTCGGGGGTGGCAGACATTTTCTCAAAACTGTTCCGAAGAGAATAATCTTCTTTTTTTATAGTGGCCTGGACTTGCTGATGTCGGGGGGAAACATTCAGGTTGTAACAGATTAATGTCATTGCTCCGTTGCCTGAGGGAGCTGCTACTCGATATGCTTTTCCACTCCATAATGGATTGGTCAGTATAGATTCAGGCATAGGTACGGCAGGAGCTCGGGGCGGAACAGTTTGCCTTGTTTGTCAATTAAAGGAAAGATGTTTTCCTTGATAAAGTCCCCGGGGGCGTCCGACAGGTAGACCGGACCTCCGGAAATGGCCTTGGAACGTGCCATCAAAGTGCCGCAAACGGTATCGCAGGAATGAAACATATCATGGTCGGGCCATACGGTTTGTCCTAGTAGCAGGGTATTGGTATAAGACTGGAATAGATGTGATTTTGCCATATCCTCATCATATTTCTTATAGTCTATGCTGACACGGGTGCTGTTGCTGTATGACGTATGGTCGGTATTGATGATGTTCTGTGCCATACAGTTCATTAATCCCATATTTTGCCGGTGGATCTCGGCTTCCAGGCTTCGGTTACAGTCGGTTGCCTGGCGGATACTTTCATGCCCTCCCATGTAGAGTGGCAGCGTAAAAGCTGGTTATCTACTTTCAGAAAATCGAATCCTTGTTCTTTTAAGGTGCTGACGTAGTAGCGATAGAAGGAACGGATGCGGGTGCTGTCCGTTCCTGGCAGAAGGCTGCCGGCGTGTGGGTATAGGGCTTGTCGGATGACTTGTGGAAATCCGTTTTCGGGGGATAATCCCATCCAGTATCCCGAAAGGCTGTACCACAGTCCGATCCATTTGATTTTATTTTCTTTTTTGTATGACATGATTTTTTTCCATCCCGACGGGAAACGTTGTTTATCCGGTATGAAACCGGTCAGTTGCCTGTTCTTGTGGGCGAGATGACCGTCGTCAATCAGTACATACCGGATAGGAATGCCAGATGCCTCTATCGTTTTCATATCGTTTATTACCTTGGATTCGTTTATATCATCATGATAATGTTCCCATGTACACCAACCGAGATAGCGGAAAGCTTCGAAATATTCCTTGGCTGTACGGCTTTTTAAGTCGGCGGTTTCCGTATTTTTCATCAGCGCTTGATAGGCTTGCCGAATGGTTGAATAAATATCTTTTCCTTGTCGGATGAGTAGAAGAGGGACTTCCGGTTTCAGATAGTCTTTTCCTAAGGTGGATACATATAGGGTGACAGAGCCGTTATCGTTTACTTGCAGCCAGCTTAAACTGTTACGGCCGGCAACAGCTTTGGCAAACAAGTATTCTCCGTTTGTCAGTTCCAGCAGTAATGCATCTCCCAACGTAGATGGGGCTGCATTGGAAGGTATTCCCGGATAGCGGGTGTCGGTTAATTCTTTTAAATCGTTGAACACCCAAGGTAGGAGCCGGTTGGTATTGTTGGGCCATTCAAAATCTCCCGGACGGGAGTCTCGGCTGAAGAAAATACCTCGGACGTACCCGGGTAACCGTACCGGACAGGCAATAGTCTGGGTTTGTCCGGGTATGGATTTCTTATAGGGTATGGGAGAAGAAATGGAAGTTAAATCAATCGTATCTGTCATTGACAAAGCGTTTGTGTTCTTGAATGACTTTCCTTTTTCATATGTGTAATCTGTTTGCCCGAAGGATTTCGGACAAACAAATACATTGCAAATCAGGATACAAATGAATATTGCTTTATATTCTCTCATGATTTTTTATTTGAGGGTTACGTTATAGGCACTGAAATGTCTGATTTCGGGTACGGCAACGGATTGGGTTACGGTGAGGCGCAAGGCGGTGGTTTCTACCGGTTCGAAGTGCGCAATGCGTTTGTGTCCCACAGACTCGCCGGAGCATACTGTCTGCCATTTTCCGTTGACTTTCGCTTCTATCTTGTATTGGCGTATTCTTTCGCCTTTGGCAATGTCTTCTTGGATGATGCAGTAGTTGACCGGTTGTTTTTCATTCAGATTCAGCGTAAGCCGTTGCTTCCGGCCTTGGGTTTCCGCCAATGGTGTACCAAAGCGCCGGTTTATTTCTTCTCCCCATTCTTTTAAACGCTGTTCGTCACCTGCCGGCAATAACCCATCGGGATCTGGGGTCAGCCCGATGATTAACGTAGCGTTGCGACCCACTGATTTTTCGTACATATCCATCAACGTTGTCAATGGATAGATATTATTCTCGTCATCGGGTTCCCAAAACCATTCGTGGCGGCCGTTGGCACCACGCAGGGGGCTGTCTGCCATAGCCGGTACCCAGTATTTTCCTTCGGGGTCACCTTGTTTTAATAAGGCTATTTGGTCTTTTTGGCTTTCAATACGTTTATGATGTGAACAGGGGGCCGGGAAAGTGGACCAGCAGGGGTATCCCACTGTGCCGGTTTCTGAACCTCCCCAGCGGAAATCAGCACGGTCTATGTTGTGGTAGAACAGGCAGTCTGGCTGGTATTTATTGACGATGGGTTCCACATCAGGACCGTCACCTCGTGGGTCATCGGCTCCGCCATCAAACCAAATCATATATAAATCTCCATAGCGGGTGCAAAGTTCTTCCACCATTTTCTCGCAGAAGCGTTTATACCACGCCTGTCGGTTGGCGGCAAATTCTCCGTCACCGGCTACCTTGAAATTATGGATACCCAGAAGTGAATTCCACCGGATGCTACATAGATGCCCGGCTGGATACCATACTTACGGCAGGAGTTGACAAAGTCGCGGACAATGTCTCCTTTGCCGTCACGCCATTTTACAGCTTTCAGGCAGTATGGGTTTACGTCACTTTGCCACAATCCGAAGCCGGTTTCATGCGTGGCTGTGAGTACGGCGAATTTGCAGCCTGCGGCTTTGGCTGCCTGAATCCATTGGTCAGTATCCAGTTGGGTAGGATTAAATATATTATAATCTTCAATGGGGCTGATACGGTTATTGCCTTGTCCGTAGCGGATGCCGTCGAATACGTGGAGGTCATAATGAAATACGGCTCCCATTTCCGCTTCATGCCATTTCAATTGATGCGGTTTGGGTACAATGATTTCCGGTTGTGCAACACTCAGTACACAGTTCATAAGGAAGAGAAGGAATGTATATAGTATCTTCATGGGTTATAAATAATTTAAAAATGGATCTTCTGTTTTTTGCAGCCATGTTTTTAATTGGCTTTTCAGTCGGTTTACCAGTTTGGGATGCTGCATAGCTATATTATTCATTTGATAAGGGTCTGATCTCCTGTCGAATAGAATAATCTTATCTACCTTTCCATCGGTTGCATGGATAGTAAACGTATGTGTGTCGGTGCGTAATCCCCGGTAGCCTGTTGTCGGATTGGATGACTGTATGTAATAATAGGGTTGGACAATGCGGTTGTTTTCTTTTCCGCAGAGGAGAACGGAAGCGAGGTCGAATGTTTGTACTTCTTCCGGTATTTGTTGCTGAAAGCCATGATGGAAAGCAGGGTCGGATACAAGTCGGCAAAAGCTATCATGGTTGTTCGGTCGGTTTTCGGCTTTATTTTTTCCGGCCATGAGATAAGGACGGGAATTCGCATGGATTCCTCATAAAAGATATCTTTTCCGGCTTGTTCATGAGCCCCCATGCAGATGCCGTGGTCAGAAGTGAATACTACAATAGTATTTTTAAATAAACCCAAGCGTTTCAATTCGTTGATTATCCGACCTATATTTTCATCGACTCCGGTCATGCAGGCATAGTAATTGCGGATATTGTTTCGGAAATAGTCGCCCATTTCAGTGCCTTTGGCGGGAATGTCGGGACGGTTGGTACATAATGCCTCTACATTCAGGTTTTTATACATCTCCTTGTATCGGTCGGGCACCAACTCGTAACCGGTGTGTGGAGGGTTCATGGATACGACTAAGGCAAATGGCTGCGTTTTATCTATATGTCCGTTGAGGTACTCAATCGCTTTGTCGGCTTCATACTCCGGTCCCCATTGATTGACATAATAAAAACTGTCCCGGGGAGCGTCAGTGTCCCAGTACATGGGTTTTAAATGGTAGTCGTAAGTGCCATAAGCGGTCCAATAGTCAAAACCGTGCCGGCGTTCTTTTGGACACCATTCGTTCCAAGCAACTGCACCATGGTTGTTGTAAGTATCTATGTACGGTTCATAAGGAGCATCCAGATGCCATTTGCCGATATATCCTGTTTGGTATCCATTGGCTTTAAGTATATCACTCCAGCAGCGTGCATCTTGTGGAAGTTCTACTCCATAAGGAGCGTTGGCAGAATTGCAATTGCCTGTTACTTTGTTCTTATGCGGATACATGCCTGTCATCAACATGCCTCGTGCCGGTGAAGATACGGGATAGCTGCTGACAGCATTGGTGAAATTCACTCCTTCACGGGCCAGTTGGTCCAGGCAAGGTGTTTTGACAGGTTCTTTTCCGAGACAACCTAAAGCATCTCCTCTCCATTGATCTGCCATGATGAAGACCAGGTTAGGTTTTTCTTGAGCTTGAATCTGGAATACTGGACACAAAGGGAATGCCAGCAAGAATATATTAAGTCTTTTCTTCATAATCTGCAAAGGGTTAATAGAGGTTTCATCATTCCTGACTGATTGTGTTTTATTGTGTAATTGTCAAAAACTTAATTTAAAAAAGCTCTTATTTAAGCGTTGATAAATAGCATCAGCAAAACTTCATCATTAAAACAAAGATATTCATATAATGTGAATATGTTATGGGAAGGTAGGAAAACTTTTCGGAAAATTTCCTTTTCCTTCCCATAAATGCTTGTTATTGTTTTGAAAACTTATTCACCTTCAGGTAAAGTTCCATCATTTCTGCTCCATCCGGGATTCTGATAAATGTAGAACTTTCATATTCGTTAGAACCCGGAACAGCGGTAGTCAGGCGGAATTGCTTGTTACTAATAGGATACAGATATTTGCTTGTATTCCAATTTAGTCCACTGAAACCAATATTAGCAGCATTTTTACGATAAGGTAATAAATATTTTCCTTCTGCATATGGGTCGGATTTTGCTGAAATATTGGCTGTCTTGTCTGTTACGCCATATTCTAAAAGTGTTATTTTGGCAATTGGGGTTGCAGCATCTTCGGCTTGAGGATTTGTGTACAGCTGATACATGCTATCCCAAAAATTAAATCCTTGCACATGCACATCTTTTACTTGATCCAAAGCACGCCAACGTTTTAAGTCTGCCATACGGAACCCTTCTGATACCAATTCGATACGTCGTTCACGACGGATATTGTACAGAGTTGTATTAATTTGTTGACCGGCAGAATAACTTCCCCAATCTTGCTTTTCTTTACTGATGTCTGTATTGTTTATGGTCTTTTGATAGTCTGTACTCATACCGGCACGTGTACGAAGAGCTTTCCAGTATTTATCGCAGTTGCCACCTAGATTTCCGTTTAATTCGTAATAAGCTTCTATATAATTCAGGTAGGCCTCTGCTGCACGGAAGATGGGACATCCTGTATAGGACTCTTTTGTTGATTGCATATCTCCGGATGTGTTCAATCCTTTGCGCAGACAATATCCGGTCGGATTACTATTTTCTTTTTGGGCCTCGAAAATTTCAGGGCGGTAAAAGTAGCCATATCCATCACTCTTCTTTATCCAAGTAGCGAAATTGGGATCGTCGGATAACAGATCTCCGGTTTTTAAAATCGTCTGTCCCATGCGTCCGTCTCTGTCGGTAAAGATATGTTCGTATGTATCGTCTCCTTGATAACTGGTACTGGCATAAATAGGTAGGCCGTCAGCCATCAGATAAGAATCTACCATGGAGCGCGTATAACCTGTGTTACCTCCGCCATTGCGTTGTAAATAGCTTACGACAAAGTGGAAAGAAGTGGCATCTGAGTTGACACTATATTTACGCCATAATAAAATTTCATCTATTCCGCTTAAATCAATAGAATTAAATAGTGCGGCATAATTGTTGTGCAAGCTATGTCCTTGAGCTACGATATCAGCTGCTTCTATTGCTTGCTGTAGGAAATATTTAATTTCAGCATCGATATCAAAGCTGAAATCTTTTAAATAATCCATTGAAGCACCAGGCCATCCGGGACCACCGGGAACAAATGCGCTTCCTTTATGATATTTTTCCCATGTTGCTTCAAATAGGGCTGTACGGCTTTTTACTAATGCAGCGCAGTCTTTGTTTAATCGGTTACTTACGGGAGCGTTGGGGAGCATATATTCATAGGCTTTATCTAAATCAGATAAGATAAAGCGTGCAACTTCATTCCGTGGACGCCGTTTGGAAGCTTCACGTATGGCATCGTAATCATCCGGTAATATTTCAGTCAGAATGGGGAAATCACCCAAATTCTGCAATGCTGTGAGATAAATATAGGCACGGAAGAAATATACTTCGCCAATATAGTGTCTGATATTGGCATCATTACCGGATATTTCTCCGTTTTCATAGCGTTCGGTTACAGTTTGGATAAAATAATTGGTCGCACGTATCTTACGGAAATATTTATGCCATAAGTCGTCATCGCCGACATGGTATTGTCCTTTTACGAAGAGTTTGCTTGGTGAGTCGGCAGTCTGATTGTCGGTTCCATTATCTTTTTGGAACAGACCTAAATTATAAGTAGCAGAACCATGGGATGGGAGAATATTGCCATATTCTCCATTATTTTCGTTTTCACTGTCATTGTAAAATTTAGCAGCGTAAGCAGCCAGGTCTGTTTCAGAATAAAGATAAACATTAGTGCTGACGGAAGTGATAGGTTCACAATCCAGATAGTCATTGCATGAAGTCGTAAGAGTACTTGCAGCGGCTATGAATGTATATAATAGAATCTTTTTCATATGTTTTGTTATTTAGAATGTTGCATTTAGTCCAAAAGATATAGTTGTTTGCAGTGGATAAGTTTTGCCGGAGTTTCCATCAGAATAATTTGAATAAGTTGTCTCTGGGTCAAAACCGCTAGGTAGACTGGTGATAGTCAATACATTCTCGGCACTGACATATACACGTAATTTCTGCATATGTAGTTTGTTGATGATTTGTGTCGGGAAAGTATACCCTAGTTGGATATTTTTTAAACGGGCATAGGCACCGTTTTGCAAGTAACGCGTTTGTACTTTTTGATTCATATCTTTGCTCATATACATTTTGGGAAAATAAGCATTGGTATTGGGACCAAATACAGAAGTTGTATTTTCTGGGCGATAATAATCCAAATGCTCTTTTAAGCCGGTTGATTGCCATTCTCCTCCTGAGATTCCCCAAAACATGGGACCATCCAGCCATAAATCGCGTTTTGCGACTCCTTGCCAGAACATACTAAAGTCGATACCTTTCCATTCAACTCCTAAATCTAAGCCAAATCTGAAACGTGGGGTGGAGTTACCAATAATTTTGCGGTCTCCCGGATCGTCTACTGTATTAGCTCCTTCGTTGATTACTTTATCTCCATTAAGGTCTTCGAACATAATATCACCTTCTCCCCAGCCTGAGCCCCATGAAGGCTTGTTATCTTTTGTCCATTCGTCCATTTCCGATTGGCTTTTAGCTATTCCATGAGTTACATATCCCCAAATGGCTCCTAATTCCTGATCTTTATAATAGGTGCTGAGTGATTTGGATTTGTTGGGATACTTGTCGACAAATGAGCGGGAATCTGCCATGTTGAAGCCTATATTATAATTAACTTGTCCTATTCTGTCACGCCAACTGGCGGCTACTTCCCATCCTTTGGTGCGTAAGTCTGTGTTATTGCTTGCCGGCATACCGATGCCATAGATAGAAGCAACTTCAGAAGCCGGACCGACCATATCCAATGTCTTACGGATAAAATAATCGAAATTTACGTTAAGTCGATTTCTGAACATTCCTAAATCAAAACCAATATTTAAGGATTGTACTGTTTCCCAAGTCAATGAACTGCTAATTGTTCCGGGCATACCGGCAACTGTTGGTTTAGAGTCTCCCATTAGCCAGCTTCCTCCATTGGTCTTGACTGTTTGCAATAAATACATGGGATAATAAGAATTCGTATTTTGATTACCTAGTGTACCCCAGGATACACGAGGCTTTAATTGGTTGATAATATTTTCATCTACCGGGAAAAAATCTTCGGCCGCCATATTCCAGCCTAAAGAAAACGAACCGAACAGTCCCCAACGGTCTTTTCGGAGGAAACGAGAAGAACCGTCATAGCGCAAGTTACCGGCAATAAAATATTTATTAGAGTAATCATAGTTAATACGTCCAAAGAACCCCGTTGTAGCCCAAGTGTAAGCACTGGCTTCATTTATTTTATCTTCGCCTGTTGCAGTGCCGATTTCGGGTACTGATTCGGTAATGAGATCCATACGTTTCACAGAAAGATAACGGTTGTTGTATTTTTCTGTATTGACTCCTGCCATTACTTTGAATTGATGTTCATCGAATGAAAAAGAATAATCACTATATAAGCTGGTTGTTAAATGATTGGCTTTAGTCCAATATTGCATGGCTCCGGTTTGTCCTACTGCATATTCTCCACCATATGCCAGCTCTAATGCTTCTCCGGCTACATTGTGTTCGTATACTTTATTCAGATTCTGTCTTTGTACTTGGTCAATCAAGCGTAACCCTACGTTTGCATATATATTCCAGTTTTTCAAAGGATGAAAAACAAGTTGTCCTTGCAGATAAACGTTATTATTACTGGTAATGGAACGGCTTCCATTCGTAAGTTGTCC
>ENA-OPZC01000177-OPZC01000177.1-human-gut-metagenome-genome-assembly--contig:-NODE-177-length-12539-cov-1.304383_pt1 | contig 12539 bp, 12 predicted proteins | sample MGYA00242477_ERZ504491 | MGnify/ENA primary metagenome ERZ504491 (study PRJEB26092, sample SAMD00036249) | human gut metagenome | host: Homo sapiens | study: EMG produced TPA metagenomics assembly of... | reverse complement strand
TGCCCCATATCCCGACGGAAGTCCATGCAGAAATAAGCCAGATCTTCCATGACAATCACATCATACCGGGTTGCCAGTTCACCGATTATCTGCAACTCCTCCTCTTCCAGACAAATCCATGCCGGATTATTCGGATTAGATAGATAATCGCTGCTATATCGCCTTTACTCAGGAACTTCCAATTTCTCACGCAAAGCCTGTCCCCGATAATGATAGATATCAACTCTTCCCACTCCACGCCGATAATGCGAAGCTGGGATTTCTGAATAGGAAATCCGGGATCAATGAACAATACCTTGTCTTTCCCCGGAATACGCTGCGTACAGGCTATGAACGAGCCGAATGAACCCGCCACCGACCCGGTAGTAGGCACACAAGCGCGCGGAGAGATATCCAGATTCAAGAAAGCTTTTACAAAACGGGAAGCCTCCTTTTTCAACTCGGGCACTCCTGCGGCAGCCGGATATTGCGATCCGACTCCTCTGTCCAAAGCAGCTTTCTCCGCTTCAATCCCTATCTGATTAGCGGCAAGACCGGGAGATCCCTGATCCATGCGGATAAAAGGAATCCCCGTTTCCTTTTCCAGATACTGGGCTACCAACAGCACATCACCGATAGTAGCCTGTGCAAGATTGGCGATGTGCAGTTCCTTCACCGCCTTCTCCACTAATTCTTCACTAAATATCTTCATGGCACTACCAGTTCTTTACCGCATTCAAGCCTATATCAAAAGCCTTCTGATTCATTTCAACAATCTTCTCACCTTTTGCGGCAAACACACGCCCTATGCTTTCGCGCAACTGTTCCGGTGATACGATTTCAATATACTTCGCAGCCATGCCCAGCAGAATCACATTCGCGCATTTAGGCATACTGTTTTCTTTTGCCATATCCTCTATTTCCAACTTCACCACATGCGGAAGGCTCTCCAAAGCCTCATCAGATCCACTTCTTCAGGATAATCAGGAATGTTCTTGAAAGGATTAGCGGAAGTAATCACCCAACCTTCTTCCTGCAAGTAAGGCAGATAACGCAACGCCTCCATCGGTCCATGGAAATAATCAGATCCGCCTCACCCTGAGCAATCAGATCCGAATAAATCGTTTCGTCGGATAGACGCAGATTGGACTGCACATCTCCTCCGCGCTGGCTCATACCGTGTACCTCGGCCTGCTTCAAATTGATGCCTTCTGCCGTAGCAGCTTCTCCTATAATAGTAGCGATAGTCAGGATACCCTGTCCTCCTACGCCCGAAAGTATGATATCTTTTCTCATGCCTTATCTGCTTTTTTCTGTCTTAGTTTACGATTCAATGTCTGGATACATTCTCTGCGCGGAATAATGACAGACACCCCTTTATATTCTATTTCCTCACGAATGGTACGGGTGATTTCTTCCATATTCTTTGGTAATGGAACCACCACACGCACATGTTCGGGTTCTACCCCTAATCCCAGGCAGATCGCCTCGAATTTGTTCGTACCGGCAGATCCTGTCCACCGGTCATGGCAGTAGTCAGGTTATCCGAAATCACCACCGTGATATTGGCATGGTCATTCACCGCATCCAGCAGGCCCGTCATACCGGAATGAGTGAAGGTAGAGTCACCGATAACAGCAATGGCCGGAAATACTCCCGCATCGGAAGCACCTTTGGCCATGGTTATGGAAGCACCCATATCCACACAACTGTCGATAGCACGGAACGGGGGCAACGCACCTAACGTATAGCAACCGATATCACCGAAAATGCGTGCATCCGGATATTCCGCAGCCACCTTGTTCAATGCATCATACACATCCCGATGACCACATCCCTGACACAATGCAGGCGGACGCGGCATCACCACCTGAGACTTACCAAACGGACGTTTGATTCCCCATCCGATCGCCTCGCCCACATTATCCGGAGTCAATTCACCGGTACGCGGCAAAGTTTCCGTCAAGCGTCCCTTTACCTCATAGTCCGAGGAAAGTATCGCTTTTACCTGCTCTTCCACAAACGGCTGACCATCTTCCACTACCAGAACATATCCGCAGCGGTCTGCCATCGTCCTGATTTCTTCAGCCGGCAACGGATACTGCGAAACTTTCAATACCGGAATATGGCAACTGTCCGTATCCGTCTCCTTCACATAATTATAACCGATACCACAGGCTATCACTCCGAATTCATAATCATATTCGGGATTCAACCCTTCCAGATAATTATAAGGAGATTTGGAGGAAACTTCTTCCAGCTTCTCCTGCTTTTTCACTAAATCCAGATATTGTTTACGCGCATTACCCGGCAGCAATACCCAGTGGGCACGTTCATGATCAGGATTCAACTGATTTTCCTCACGGATATCGGCTACTTCCACACCGGCACGCGAATGTGCCAGACGGGTAACCACACGCATCAGCACCGGCAACTTCAGTTTTTCCGAGAGTGTATATGCGTAATCCATCATATCGTATGCTTCTTGTTGGGAAGACGGTTCCAGCATGGGAATCATAGCAAATTTTCCATAAAAACGTGAATCCTGCTCATTCTGTGACGAGTGCATGGAAGGGTCATCGGCAGCCAGCACCACCAGACCACCGTTCACGCCGGTTATGGCAGAATTGACAAACGCATCGGCAGCCACGTTCATGCCTACATGTTTCATACATACCAAAGCACGTTTTCCTGCGTATGACATACCCAATGCAGCCTCCATGGCCGTTTTTTCATTGGTACACCAAGTGCTGTGCAATTTTCTTTCCTTTGCCAAAGGATTATTCTGGATAAACTCCGTGATTTCAGTGGACGGTGTACCCGGATAGGCATATACACCTGATATGCCGGCATGTATCGCTCCGAGGGCAATTGCCTCATCGCCCAACAATAATTTCTTTTCAGCCATTATCTATTATTTTGTTAATTGTTTCATATCAATGTAAAGGGGTCTGCATCATCCAATACCGGGAATTTCTTCCTGAACGCCTGCAATGCCTCCATATCTATATCAGCCGATACCGCACTTTCCCTGCTCCACGGACATTCGGCTATCGTTTTTCCGTAGGGATCGATGATGGCGCTGCCACCCGAATATTCACAGGTAGGATCAGTTCCCATGCGGTTCACTCCGGCCACATAGCACTGGTTCTCAATAGCCCGCGCCCGAAGCAGAGCGCTCCAGGCATCCACACGGGGAGTGGGCCAGCTTGCCACATAAAGTATCATGTCGTAATCCCCCAGGTTGCGTGACCAAACAGGGAAACGGAGGTCATAACATACCTCCAAAAGAATACGTACCCCACGGAAGTTCACCACCACACGCTCTGTGCCGGCAGTGAAACGCTTGTGTTCGCCCCCAAAGGTGAACAAATGTTTCTTATCATAATGCTGCACGGCTCCGTCCGGATGGACAAAGTAAAAACGATTATAATAGTTTCCATTCTCACATACAGCTACACTGCCTGCAATAGCACAATTCCGCTCGGCTGCCTTACGCTTCATCCAGTGAAGTGTTTCGCTGTCGGCGCTCTCCGCAATTCCTTCGGGTTGCGTACAAAAACCGGTGGAAAACATTTCGGGTAAAACAAACAGATCAGCATCCGGCAGACAGCTTATCGCTTCGTCCGCCCTTGCTATATTGGCCTGTGGATTGGCCCATTCTATATTTCTCTGTAGAATTGTTATTTTCATTGTTTTTCATATTATAAGACCCACAAAGGTAACAAATATAATAAGATAGCAAGCATTTTATTACTAACTATTTCCTTTCACTCCCTTTTTTCTTACATGTTTTCATAAATATCCCCTATTTATTCCTCGATAAAAAGAGGAAGCGTCCTCTTCTGAGATTACGCTTCCTCCATCCATACTAATTAAATCTTAACTTTGCAGCCTGAAGACTACAGGAACAGTGTATTTCACCCTCACTGCTTTTCCTCTTTGCTTGCCGGGCTTCCATTTTGGCATGGAACTGATCACGCGGATTGCTTCCTTGTCCAGATACGGATCCACACTCTTCACCACTACCGGATTCAGGATCTCTCCATGAACACCCACAACGAACTGCACCACTACCCTTCCTTGAACTCCCTGCTCGGCACTGACGGTAGGATATTTGATGTTTTCACTCAGATACCTCATCAAATCAGCATTACCGTTACGAAATACCGGCATCTCTTCCACCACCACAAATTCCACATTTTCATCCACTACTTCTTCGGGTACTTCAATAGGGGTCGGTATAATTACCGGAGCATCCGTAGGGTCTGAAGCTGCAATATCGGTTTCTGTTTCCGTCGAGTTATTATCCACTATATTGAGTTCTTCCGGGTTGACGGCAGCCGGCGGAGGCGGTGGCGGCAGAGGTTTATCCTGATTATAGGTTACAGGAACTAATTCTTCAAAGAAATCCGGGTCACTGACTAAATCACTGATCGCGTAAGTTACATTACGTTCAGTCCATTCGAACGAAACAAACATAAACGACAGCGTCACAATGAGACCCATGAACAGCCAACGGGACTTACCCTTTTCAAGGTCGGCTCTTCGTGCTTTTTTCACTTCCATAACAAGTGTTTTTTAAATTAGACAATATGTGAGTAAAAATCTCAGTGTCCGCTTTTAAACTGGAAGTAAGATAGTAAAAATATAGATAAGTTAAAAGAAAAAGGAGTGTCTTATATTATTTTTTAATATAAAACACCCCCAAATTTCAATTCCGTTAAACAAATTAATTAAAAATCAGCTGCTTATTTAGTTAATATTCAATTTTACGTTAACATATCCTGCTTACTCTACGGCAATGCCGGTTTCCGCCAATACAGACATCTTTTATCACAAACTCACCATCTCCTGCAGAATACCTACCGCAGTCTCTACCGTTTCCACATTCTTGACTACCATACTACGCTTGCCGTTCTGCTCACGCAAATTGCAGTAACGCGGATTCTTGCTCATGTAATCAATCACCTTGCCAAAAGCCGCACTTTGATAATAAGGACTTTCCTGATTACTGATAAAGAACAAAGTCATTCGTCCGGCTTTCAAGAATACTTTTTCCACCCCCAACCGTTTAGCCAATCTGCGCAAAGGTACGATACGCAGAAGTTCCAGCCCTTCGGGAGGAACCTTTCCGAAACGGTCCTCCAACCGTGCCTTGAAAGCGAGCAGGTCCTTATCCAATTCCAATCCGTCCAGTTCACGATAAAGCAACATACGTTCGCTGCTGCTGGGGATATACTCATTTGGGAAAAGCAATTCCAAATCACTTTCCACCTGACATTCATCCACAAAGTTCTCGCCACTGATTTTCTCTTCTCCCGCTGCCTGCAACTCCTCTGCATAAAGATCGGCAAACTCATCCTCTTTCAACTCTTTCACCGCTTCGGCCAGTATCTTCTGATAAGTTTCATAACCCAAATCGGCAATGAAGCCACTCTGCTCCGCCCCCAGCATATTTCCTGCTCCACGGATATCCAAATCCTGCATGGCTATATGGATACCGCTGCCCAAATCACTGAAATTCTCAATGGCTTGAAGACGGCGCTTTGCCTCGGGAGTCAGTGAAGTCAATGGAGGCGCCAACAAATAACAGAATGCTTTTTTATTGCTTCTTCCCACACGTCCACGCATCTGGTGCAAATCACTCAATCCAAAATTCTGCGCCTGGTTGATGATAATCGTATTGGCATTTGGTATATCAATGCCACTCTCGATAATGGTGGTTGCCAGCAGCACATCATAATCATAGTTCACAAAGTCGAAAATAATCTTTTCCAGCTTTTCGGGCTCCATCTGTCCATGACCTATGCAGACACGGCAATCGGGTATATTCCGCTTGATCATGGATTCCAATTCTACCAGATTCTGTATGCGGTTATTGACAAAGAACACCTGTCCGTTACGGCTCATTTCAAAATTGATCGCTTCCGTTATGATATCTTCATTAAAGGTATGCACCTCTGTCTGAATGGGATAACGGTTGGGAGGCGGAGTCTGAATAACAGAAAGATCACGGGCGCCCATTAACGAGAACTGCAAGTACGGGGGATGGGGGTAGCGGTCATAGTAAGTGTATCCACATTCACTTTCATCTGACGCAACTTCTCTTTCACACTAACTCCGAACTTCTGTTCCTCATCAATGATCAGCAATCCTAAATCTTTGAACTTAACGCTTTTACCGATGATTTTTATGTGTACCGACCAAAATATTTATTTTTCCATCCGCCAGTTCCTTCACTATTCTGGAAACATCTTTCGCACTGCGGGCACGGCTCAAATAATCCACCTTACATGGAAAATCTTTCAACCGTTCGCTGAAAGTCTGAAAGTGCTGATAGGCCAGCACCGTAGTGGGAACCAGCACAGCCACCTGTTTGTTATCAGCCACAGCCTTGAAAGCAGCACGAATAGCCACTTCAGTCTTTCCGAAACCCACATCACCACACACCAGACGGTCCATAGGACGGTCGCTCTCCATATCGGCTTTGGCATCCTGAGTCGCCTTCAACTGGTCGGGGGTATCCTCATAAATAAAGCTCGCCTCTAATTCATGTTGCATAAAACTGTCGGGACTATACGAGAATCCTTTTTCCTGTTTACGTTGCGAATACAGTCTGATCAGGTCACGGGCTATATCTTTGATTTTGCTCTTGGTACGCTCTTTCATTTTTTCCCACGCACCGGTCCCCAATTTGTTCAGGCGGGGAGTTTCTCCCTCCTTCCCTTTATACTTGGATATTTTATGCAGGGAATGAATGGAAACAAATACCACATCCTCATTCTGATAAATAAGTTTAATCACTTCCTGGGTAGTATTTCCATTCGGAATGCGTACCAATCCGCCAAAACGGCCTACACCATGATCTATATGTACCACAAAGTCACCCGGCTCAAACTGGCTCAACTCTTTTAAGGTCAATGCCACCTTACCGCTACGCGCCTTGTCACTACGAAGATTGTATTTATGGAAACGGTCAAAAATCTGATGGTCTGTAAAAAAGCAGCTTTTCAATACATTATCTGTAAAGCCCTCATGTAAAGTCTTGTTGACCGGAATGAACGTAATATGATCGCCACGCTCCTCAAAGATATCTTTCAGACGCTTTGCCTGCTTCTCACTATCGGTACATATATATAAGGTGTAACCTCGTTTCTGATAATCAGTGAATGAAGTGCTTACCAAATCAAAATTCTTATGAAAAATAGGCTGGACCGTCGTATCGAAAGCCAACGTTGCCTGTGGAGTTCCTGTAGGTTTGTTACCAAATTCAATCCGTTTGAAATCCAAAGCCCGTACTGTAAATTCCGCCCCGTCTATCAGCTTCAGTTCCAAATTCATCAGTTCCGTCTTCTCTCCCTCGTATGCGGCAAGCGCCTGAGGAGAGAGTGCCTCTTCCCGTACTACCTGTATTCTTTCACGTACCCAAAGAAAGTCTTTCATTGCCAGAACTGTTTCCCGAGGAATGAATTCAAAGAAAGACACCCCGCTCTTGTCGGCGGCATTCGTCAGCTCGGGCACGATGGCAATGCTCTGTTTCTTCTCTTTCGAAAGCTGGTTTTCCACCTCAAAAGTACGGATGCTGTCTACCTCGTCACCAAAAAAGTCAATACGGTAAGGATACTCGGAAGCAAAAGAGAAGACGTCAATAATACTACCGCGTACAGCATATTGCCCCGGTTCATAAACATAATCCACATGCTCGAATCCGTAACCGGCCAGCACTTCCGTGATAAACTCTGTGTCCACATGCTCACCCACACCAAGTTTTAACGTCTTGTCCATCAGTACCTCTTGTGATACCACTTTCTCCGCCAACGCTTCGGGATAAGTCACCACACATAGCGGATCGCCTTTCTGTAAACGGCTCAACACTTCCGTACGCAGGATCTCATTGGCTGCATCTTTCTGCCCATATTTAACAGCCCGACGATACGAGGATGGAAAGAACAAAATATGCTCATCACCGTTCACCTGTGTCAGGTCATGATAAAAGTAACCCGCTTCCTCCAAGTCACCCAGTACAAATACAAATGTCTGTTTATTCTCTCTAAGAAAGGAGGAAACAAATAAAGCTGCCGCAGAAGCATGTAATCCTCCCAGGAAAATAGTCCTCACTGAGGAATCTTCCAATAACGCAGCCAGTCCCTTAGTGTTAGGATGACCGGCATAAACACGTTGCAATTCCGAAATATCCATATCTTTTTTAAGATGGGGACAAAATTAAAGAAATATCTGATTACTTCCTCCTTTTTTTGCCAACTATTCAAGATTTTCCTATTTTTGTACGCTAATATATAACCCCATGGAAACAAAAGCAATAAACACAAAATTGAAAGGACACGCACGTGTAGATGTAGCTGATGTGCTACGCGGACTGGCAGTGATGGGAATCATCATCCTGCACTCTATCGAACATTTTAATTTCTACTCATTTCCCGATACAGCCGGACAAAGTGCGTGGCTGAACTTCTCGGACAAAGCCATTTGGAACGGGTTATTCTTCATGTTCGGCGGAAAAGCATACGCCATATTCGCTTTACTTTTCGGTTTTAGCTTTTTTATTCAAGATGACAACCAACGCCTACGGGGCAATGATTTCCGTCTACGTTTTTGTTGGCGGTTAATTCTTCTTTTCCTGATAGGTAATATCAATGCCAGTTTTTTCACAGCGGAAGTGCTGGTCCTTTATTCTTTAGTAGGTTTCATCCTGCCACTGACTTGCCGGCTGAAAGACAAATGGATATTTGCATTGGCATGTCTGCTATTGATCCAGCCATTGCCGCTTTATTATGTAATACGTGCCTGTCTCGATCCGGAATTTGTTACTCCGGCCATCCCCACCCGCAGCTTCTGGAATGCAACTTTTGCAGTGCAAAGCAATGGTAATTTTCTGGAAACCATCCGTGTCAATTTATGGGAAGGACAGTTGGCAAGCCTTGCCTGGGCCTGGGATCACGGACGGGTATTCCAAACAGCCGCCCTTTTCCTGCTCGGTATGCTGATAGGGCGCAAGGGACTTTTTTTGAAAGAGCACTTGAAGGTATGGAACAAGGTACTTGCAGGCTCACTCGTCGCATTTTTCCCTTTATATGGGTTGGGCAATATGCTACCGGACTTTATCACAAATAAATCCATTCTGACCCCTCTTTCACTAATCATCACCTCGCTTTCCAATTTTGCATTTATGCTGATTCTGGTATCCGGTGTCGTCTTCGCTTTTTACAAGACAAACTTACACGACGGATTAATGAAAATAACGCCATACGGAAAGATGAGCCTTACCAATTATATTACTCAAAGTATAGTAGGTTCCATGTTATACTACAACTGGGGATTTGCATTGCACAATCAGTTTGGTATCACAGCCAGCTGCCTGGCAGGAATAGTTTTCTTCATCTTGCAATTCTCTTTCTGCCGCTGGTGGATGAATCACCACTCTCACGGTCCGATGGAATATATATGGAAACGGGCAACCTGGCTGAAATAAGCCAAGAACCGAAGTCTGCCCGCATTTGTTTATAAAAGACATACAAATAGAACTTTAAAATATGCGCGAAGAAATCATAAAACTATTAGACCAATATCGGTTAAAAGAAGCATTATCCCAAATGACAGGATATGCCACCCATACTTCCGACTGGCAATTAAAGAATGAGCTAGAAGCCCTGCAAACGTCATACGACCTGATGCTGCAATATACTTCAAAAGGGATGAAAGATCCCAATAAAGTGGAAATATACCATAAAATGTTACGCACGGCATACGAACTGGCCGACCGTATCCATATAGCCGTACAGGCAACACAAAATTACGGAGCCTATTATGACACAATGCGCACTTTTGTCCAAAGCCCTCCTCACAGCTATGCCGAATTACAAATGCAACTGGAGGCGTATACAGAAGATATGGCTACAGCACCATTGATATATACCACCGAGGCCAAAAGAAATGAAGAAATGGATGCCATGAGAAAACGTCACGAAACAGCCGTAGACGAATTATTTGAAAAAATATGGGTATCCACCCGGTGGAGTGAATCGGAATATGCTGAAGCGCAAACTTTGTTCAACTCGCTATTGATCCAAGTCAACGACCTTTCCATAATGGTCAGCGCCGTTACCATGAGCCTGCTGCAAATATTCGACATCCGCAAGTTCATGTTTCTATTGAACGCCTATACCCATCAGGATACCATGCTGAATCAGCGGGCTATTGCAGGGATCGCACTAACATGCTACTATTATGAAAAGCGTATCCTTCAATACCCTGAAGCCGTGTCGCGCATAAATGAACTGAATGAAAATTCCGAGTTCATCAAAAACCTGCATCATATCCAGATTCAATTATTGCAATCTTCCCGTGAAACCCGAAAGATAGACAAGAAGATGCGTGAAGAAATCATTCCCGAAATGATGAAAAATCCCAAACTTAATTTGGAAGGACTGGATGAAGATGCCGAAGATCATAATCCGGAATGGGAAGAATGGATTGACCGTTCAGGCATTACCGATAAATTGCGCGAATTAGGTGAACTGCAAATGTCCGGGGCAGATGTGTATATGAGTACCTTTTCACAGCTGAAACAATTCCCGTTTTTCCGCAAAATTTCTCACTGGTTCTATCCTTTTGATCCCCAATATCAGGATATCGCCAAATTATCTCTCGGAAATGACGAACAAAAAATCTCTCTGCTCAACATTTTGATGAATTCGGATGTATTCTGCAATTCCGACAAATACTCTTTTTGTTTTACCATGTTACAAATGCCGGAAAGCCAAAGGAATCTCATGCAGCAACAATTGAACGGACAACATGAAGCTTCTGAAGAACTGAAAGAACGTTTAAAAGAGATGTCACAATCAAAAGCCCGCGCTGAATTCGTGAGCCGGCAATACATTCATGACCTCTACCGTTTCTTCAAATTATGGTCAAGAAGACATGAAATACATGACATTTTTGAGGACACTCTGGACTTATGGAATAAAGAAGCATTGTCTCAAGCCTTGTTACACAAAGAGTATATCAACAAACTGGCAGATTACCTATTCACACACGACGACTTGGCAGAAGCCGGAATTCTCTATGATAAATCAATTGAATTATACAATCGTAAAAATGCCGAATTATGGCAGAAAGCAGGTTTCATTTATCAGAAAATCGGTTCCTATAAAAAAGCGATAGATTATTACCTGCAATCAGATCTGCTGATCCCTGATAATACATGGAATAACCGCCATTTGGCACAATGTTATAGAAAAGAGGGAAACTACCCAAAAGCTTTGGAATATTATAACAAGGTGGAACAGGCACAGCCCGACAGTCTGAATCTGGCACTACAAATAGGACAATGCCTAATGGCACTGGAACGATACGATGAAGCACTGGCTTATTTCTTCAAAGTGGAGTATCTGGATAAAAAGCCACAGAATGCCCGACGCGCCATCGGATGGTGTTCCTTCATTACCGGCAACCATCAACAAGCCAAGAAATATTACGACTTGCTGATATCCGAGCCCAAACCCATTATGGAAGACTGGATGAATGCAGGACATGTGTATTATATCCTGAATGAAACAGAAAAATCAATAGAATATTATCGCAAAGCCCAGGAACTATGCGACAGTCATGATGAGTTTATCCGTCTTTACCAAATAGATAAGAAAGACTTGATAAAGCAAGGCGCCAATGAAGTAGACTTGTTTATACTTCCCGATGAATTAATTTAAAGGATGATTATAAGATAAATCTATTCGGGATAGAAGTTTGGTATAATTATATAAAACTTCTATCCTGACCGGATTCTCATCATCCAGACGATAATTGGCATGCACATTATAAGTGCTTAAACCATGATTCATACAATATCCGATATCATTAGGTAAGGCTGTTCTATTCCTCAACTGCCCAAGATTCAATAAAAAATAGAAGAAACTATCCACCCCATCATAATCAATCACATAAGCCTGTAAATTCAGATTCGCCTGATAATTGATGTTATTATCATAATTATAATAAGTATGACAACTGGACACACTATCATTTGCCTCAGTAAAAACAGTCATCACCTCCTTCAACCGTCCCAACTGATCAAAAACATATTTTCCTTGCACTTTTTTCAAGAAACGATAATCGGAAGTAGCACGATAATCAGAATTGATAAAAATAGTATCTCCTTTATAATCATAGACAGTCTGTTTATCAGCTTCATAAACCTCCTCTCCTACCTCAACATACAACGGGCCCTACTCTCCCTCGCCTTGCCTTTTCCTATTTGAAACGTAACATTGCAAAGCTTATTGCCGGTATTCAAACAATTCATCTGTCCGATGGTTATCTGGTCGCCCTCATACCTTACTGGGGTATCCCCATACTTTATAATTTTACCATCACGATCATATTCCAATTTCAAAACTTGTTCTTCCTCTCCCGTTAAATCGGTGACCTTAGTCACATACATGTCAGCCATTTTTTCTTTACATCCTCCAACAACAAACAAGAGAATTAATAAAGAAATATATTTTACAAACAACTTCATTTTCATAAGTCAAGCATCA
>ENA-OPZC01000174-OPZC01000174.1-human-gut-metagenome-genome-assembly--contig:-NODE-174-length-12708-cov-1.003895_pt1 | contig 12708 bp, 8 predicted proteins | sample MGYA00242477_ERZ504491 | MGnify/ENA primary metagenome ERZ504491 (study PRJEB26092, sample SAMD00036249) | human gut metagenome | host: Homo sapiens | study: EMG produced TPA metagenomics assembly of... | reverse complement strand
AATTGCAAAATTAAAGCAGGAGTTAATGAGCATGGATGGCACGCAGTCTCCTGCTGCTTTCAAGGCTTTGAATGCCCAACTTGCTGCATCCAACCAAAGATTGGATGAGTTGGTGACTAATGCAGCCAAAGCTGGAGCGGAGATGGAAACGGGATTCAAAAGGAAAATCTTCGATGCTTCCCAGGCCGTGAATGGATTCACAGAGAAGATTCTTGCTCAAAAAGCGGTAGTTAAGGATATTGAAGCGGATGTAAAACGACTTGGGGATGCTTATCGTATAGCATTGAAAAGGAATCCGTTATCAGCAAATAGCAAGTTAGAAGAATACAATGCTGCCCGCAAAGCTCTTGATGAAGAAAAGGCAGCTTTATTTGGATTAACCCAACAACAAGCCGAAGCGCGTCTTTCCGTAAAGAAACTTCGGGATGAATACGCCCTTTACAATGATAATGCTAAGGAAATCGTAGAGAGTAACAACGGTATCGCTATTTCTTGGAAGAAAGCATTGGCGGTTATTGGTGGTGCTGGAGTATTAAAGGCATTAGGTTCTGAAATGATTCGTGTTCGTGGAGAATTTCAATCCATGCAGACCGCTATTGAGACTATGGTTGGAAAGGATATGGCAGGACAACTGATTCCGCAAATCAAGGAGCTGGCTAAGATTTCTCCACTTACTATGTCAGATATGGTTGGAGCAGAAAAGATGATGCTTGGATTTAACATACAAGCAGAAGACACTATCAAATACTTGAAAGCCATTAGTGATATTTCTATGGGGGAATCCAGTAAGTTCAATTCGCTAACTTTGGCATTTTCACAGATGTCAGCAGCGGGTAAACTTATGGGGCAGGATTTGAATCAAATGATAAACGCTGGATTCAACCCGTTACAGATTATCTCCGAAAAGACCGGAAAATCTATCGCAACTTTGAAAGATGAAATGTCCAAAGGTGCTGTTTCCGCTGAAATGGTTCAACAGGCATTCATTGATGCAACTTCCGCAGGTGGTAAGTTCTATAATATGTCTGAGAATGCCTCAAAGACTATCAATGGTCAGTTGTCTATGATGCAGGATGCTTTGGATTCCGTGTTTAACGAATTGGGAACAAAGTCGGAAAGTGTTATCATGGACGGTATTCAAATGACAACTTCGTTGATTCAGAATTATGAAACAGTAGGTAAGATCTTGGCTGGATTAGTGGTTACTTATGGTACATACCGGACCGCAGTGATGCTTGTTACTGCTGCCGAAAGTAAACATACTCTTGTGGAGATTGGACTTACCAATGCCCGTTTATTGGCACGAAAAGCGCAGTTAGCTTTAAACGCTGCAATGCTTACCAATCCTTATGTGTTGTTGGCAACGGCGGTTGTAGGGCTTGGAGCTGCCATGTGGGCATTATCCGACAGCACAACATCTGCTGAACGTGCTTTGGACTCGTACAACAAGAAAATAGAAAAACTCAACACGGACGAAGAAGATCGGAAACGTACTTTGGAAGGTCTTGTTAGCACCATTAATAGCGAGGTGGAAGCCGAGACCACTAAACTTAAAGCTTTAAAAGATATTGAGGAACTATACCCAGCACTCTTTAGGAAATATGTTGATGAGAAAGGCCATATACAGGATTTGACTGGTTTTTGGAAGGCATATAATGAAGAAGTTGTAAAATCCAGAACACTGTCAAAACAGGCTATAGTCGAATCTTTGGAACAACAAATAAAAAGTGCAGAATGGGCTTATAATCTGGCAAGGAAAGAGAACAACCGTTCCGAAATGAAGGTTCAGGCACAGCGTATCGAAGACCTGAAGAATGAATTGGCAAACGCAAGAAAAGATGTCTTGTCAGAAATCAATACCCAATTGGAAGTTGAGGACAAACAGGAAATAAAGGAAACTACATATCAGGAGGATTTGGCAAATGCCAAAGCCGAATGGGAGAAAGCGAAAAAAGTGTATGAGGCATTAATCAAAGATCAGACGGCTACATCGAAACAGGTGAAAGAAGCCAAAGATAAGATGGAGGCATCCGAAAAGGCATACAAGGAGCTGGGCGGAGTAACCGGAAGCGCACTGACCAGACAGGAAAATCTAGCAAAGAAGCAAAAGGAAAATCAGGAAAAGCTGGACGGGCAACTTCTTTCACTCCGACGTCAGAACCAACAGGATGAAATCAACCTAATGAGAGAAGGCACGGAAAAGAAGTTGAAACAGATTGACCTTGATTACCAGAAACAGATTGATGCGATAAGAAAACAGGAGGAAGAATGGAGCAAAGCCGGTAACGGTAAGCTGACCGACAAGCAGGCACAGAAAATTTCAGAAGCTTATACCAATGCCGAAAGTATGAGGGATAAAGATATTTCCGATGTAACTGAAGGACAGCTGAAAGCCGAACAACAGGCTTTGAACGACTAACTTGAAAGAATATGGCACGTTCCAGCAGCAGAAATTGGCTATCGCCCAAGAGTATGCGGAAAAAATAAGGAAAGCACAGGAAGAAAACGGTGTTAATAGTGCACAAGTAAAGTTACTGGAGAAACAACGTGATGTTGCCATACAGAACAAGGAAACAGAAGCCATAAAAGCAATATAGATTGGGTTACTGTGTTCGGTGAGTTTGGTTCCATGTTTTCCGACATGATAAAGCCCGCCTTGGACGAAGCGAAAAAAATATGTACGGACTGACAAGTTCAAGAACTCCGATCAGGCAAGCCAGAAATCATTGATTGACGCCATCAGCCAGATGGAAAAGTCTTTGGGTGGTACAAGTGGAGTCAACTTCAAGAAACTTGGAGAGGATGTAAAAGCCTATCAAATAGCAGAACAGAATCGTATCAGTGCCATAGGGATCGAAACAGCTGCTTTGGAAAAACTAAAGAAATCACAGGATGATTACACCAAAGCGCAGAAGGGCGGAACGGAAAGTGAGAAACAAGCCGCAGCAAACGCTCTTGAAACAGCACGGCAGAATGCTGACATTGCATCCGCCAATGTGAAGACACAGACTGATATCGCCAATCAGGCCCAGCGTAATGTGACTGATACCGCCACCAGACTGAAAGCAAGCATGGAAAATTTGTTGGGAGGCTTGCAGCAGATTTCATCCGGTGGATTGTATAACGCATATAGCGGAATTATCAAAACCGTGAACGGATTCAAGGATGTCATAGGAAAAACGTCAGAATCTCTTAAGGAGGTTCCCATTGTCGGATGGATTCTGTCCATCATTGACGTACTCAAAGACGGATTAAGTGATCTTGTCGGTGGTCTGCTTGATGCTGTTCTGAACGCTGTCAGTGGAATTATCGGTGATGTCTTGTCAGGGGATTTGTTTGTCACAATCGGCAAGTCATTGAGGAACGGCATAGGAAACATCCTGAACGCAATCTCATTCGGAGGCTTCAACTCCCTGTTTGGAATAGGTGGAAACGCCAAGGAAGTACAGGAAACGATAGACAGGCTGACGGACAGGAATGAAACTTTGCAAACGGCCATCGAGGATCTGACTGACGAGATGAAGGCAAGCAAGGGAATGAAATCGGTTGAATCTTACAGGGAAGCTGTAAAGTATCAGGAGGAAGTCAATAAAAACTATCTGCAAATAGCAAAGGAGCAAGCCGGATATCATAAGAGCCACGGCAGCTGGCAGCATTATCTGAAATGGACGGATGAAATGCTGGAACACGCAAGAAAAGCTACCGGCATGCAGGATTTCTCCGGCACCGATTCCTTGTGGAATCTGACCCCCGAACAGATGAAAGCTCTACGGTCGGACGTATGGTTATGGGATATCATGGAATCTTCCGGTAAGGGAGGTTACGGTGAGCGTGTTACCGACAAGCTGGATGATTATATAGAGCAGGCAGGAAAACTGGAAGAACTGACCGACAGTCTTTATGAGGGCCTGATCGGAATGTCATTCGATTCCATGTATGACAGTTTTATAAGCAGTCTGATGGATATGGAGAAGAGTGCGGAGGATTTTGCTGATGACATATCCAAATATTTCATGCAGGCGATGCTGTCAAATGCCATCGGTGAACAGTTTAGTGACAAACTGAGGACATGGTATGATAAATTCGGTGAAGCCATGAAGGATGATGGTACGCTTGACAATAATGAGCGTAAGGAGCTGATGGATGAATACATGGGTTATGTGGACGAAGCCATGAAGCTCCGTGACGAGCTTGCCGCAGCAACCGGATATGATAAGATTTCGCAAGAATCCTATTCTCAATCTTCTTCATCAAGAGGGTTCGGCACTGAAATGACGCATGAAGATGCAGGAGAGTTGAACGGTAGGTTTACAGCATTGCAGATTACAGGAGAAGAGATAAAGAATCAAAATATCATTCAATCTCAATCACTTAATCTACTGACAGTAAAGCAGATGCTCTACTTTCCATAAATACGGAAACAAGAAATATTGCTGATGATACGCGGGATTTGATAGCGCAATCCTATCTTGAATTGGTACAGATTTCAGAAAATACAGGGCAATCGTCAAACCTATTCAACAGATGCAAAGAGATATAGCAGAGGTTAAAAAGAATACAGCAAAATTATAGTTTATGAATGAATTATTAATTAATGGCGAAAACGCTTATACAACATGGGGCGTGAGAATGGGAGAGGGGTTTCTTGATGTTATTGGGGCATCCGCTCCCATGAAGGATTTTATTGAGAACAAAAGCCGACTTGAACATGGGAAACGGGTAATAATCAATAATCCTAAAGTCGATGAGAGGGAAATAACTCTTTCGTTCACTATCGAGGGTAATTCTCAGTCTGACTATCAAGCAAAGAAGAAAGCTTTCTTTGATGAGCTGTATAAAGGTGTGGTTGATATTCAAGTTCCGGCTAACAGTAATGAGATTTATCATCTGATTTATCTTGGGAAAAGCGTTGCTTACGCACAGAGTTTAAACCGAACTTTCGGAAAAATTTCAGCCAAGTTTAACGAGCCAAATCCGGCAAACAGAAGCTAATTCACGACATTGGTTTTATTGTCGTGTATGTGAGTGCTCAAAATTGGCGACACTTCTTTTTTATCCCCGAACTTTGAAGACATGGAACAAATCGACATCAAAGACATATCCGGTGCTATCCTGCTTACAACTTTGATCAATGCAGGCTGCAAGCGTAAGTTCACTCTGATGAAGGAGGACTACATCATGTTAAAGTTCTCCTTAGAGAATCCCATATATTTCAAACTTGGCTCATACGTGGAATGTAACTTCGGATTGTTCGAGGTGTGCGACTTGCAGAAGCCCGCATTCAACACCAATACCGCCGGCTACGATTACGAATTAAGACTTGACGCCTACTACTGGAAATGGAAAAACAAAATCTTCAAATATACCCCGGAGACGACCGGACAGGAGGCGTCCTGGAACCTGACCGCCCCGCTTGACGTACAAGCCGGTATAGTCCTTAGAAATCTGAAAGCTCTTGGTTATGCGTATAAAGGACAAGATTTTGTTTTCTCCATTGATTCCACAGTCGAAAACAAGTCCCAGTTGATGAGTTACGACAACATCAACATCCTTGACGCTTGTTTTGAGATGGCGAAGAAATGGGATTGCGAATGTTGGGTGACTGAAAACATCATCCATTTCGGGCGTTGTGAGTCCGGTGACGCGGTGGATTTCGAGATCGGGAAAAACGTGCAGGAAATGTCACAGTCAGAATCCCAGTCCACCTATGCCACCCGTATCTACGCTTTTGGTTCCACCCGTAACATACCGGCAGACTACCGCCCCATTGACGAGACCGTGGTTGTGAACGGCGTGGTGCAGCGCAGGCTGATGCTTCCCGAAGGCACTCCTTACATTGACGCTTATCCTGATATGACTACCGAGGAAGCCGTCGAGCAGGTGGTTATCTTCGATGAAGTCTATCCTCGAAGAACAGGCATCATGTCGGATGTCACCACTATCGAAGTGACGGACAAGGTGGAGAATGAGGACGGCACAACCACCGAGGAAAAATGGAATGCCTACCGCTTTAGGGACACGGGTGTTAACTTTTCCGAGAAATATATCCTCCCCGGTCAGGAGCTGAGGATACGTTTCGCATCCGGGCTTCTCAACGGTTTGGAGTTTGCCGTGAAGTTCAATCCTGAGGGAAAGCCGGAGAAATTGGAGGATGGCGGATGGAACCCTGAGGCACAGCTTTGGGAGATAGTCAGGAATGAGGACTATGGCAGACCGCTTCCCGGTGATGTGCTCTTTCCCCAGGATGGAGATGAATATGTGCTTTCCGGCTGGGACAGTACGAAAATAACCGAGCTGGGGCTTGTGGGTGCCGCCGAGCAGGAGTTGAAGGAAAAGACTGAAAAGTACGCTGCCAAATCCAAGATAGACCCGAGTACCTATGGCTGCACGATGATGTCAAATGACGCATACCGTGAGGATGGCGTTCATAATTTCTATAGCATCGGTCAAAAGGTCAACCTTATCAACAAGGCTTATTTCGAGAACGGAAGACAGTCAAGGGTTATCGGATTTGAATTCAATCTTGATTATTCCTTTGACTCACCTGTTTATACTGTCGGGGAAACCGCCGCCTATTCCCGTATCGGGGAGCTGGAGGAAAAGGTTGAGAGCCTTACCCTGAAGGGACAGACCTATACGGGCGGTGGTGGCAGCGGTGTGTATGTGATCGGAAGCTACGACTCCACCCCAGCAACAGACCATAACGTGTATTCCGCATTGCGCTCGCTGATCATGTTCATGCGCAAGGATACGGAGGAACGCACCGGTTTCCTATTATCCCTGTTGGGCGGAACCGTCATCAAGAAATACGCCAAGTTCGGTGATTTCGTTACCGGTGTTTCTGGAGGTTACATCGGTGAGGACGCCCGTGCCGAGCTGGAGGCTTTGGTCCTGCGCAGCTCTCTGAGTGTACCAGAACTTCGTTTCAACCGTCAGACCTATTTTGAAGGATATAATACTATAAGTCCCGGCGGAGGGCTGAAGATAAAAAGCTTTGTCGCCAATAGTGACGGCAGCTATACTGTCATCCCTGATCTGGAGGATGGTGTACCGCTGGGACAGAAGCCGGACGATATCCTCCTAGGCTTCTGGCATGACAAAAGCGTCACTACCGGTGACTTTATTGGTTTCCGGAAAATACAGTACCGTATCACTTCCGCAGATTACGACGAGAAGACATTCGTGATGGTTCCGCGTCCCGGATATGAGTTCGTTCCCCATAACGAGATGCGTCTCGGACAGACGGGGAACTTCACCGACAAGGAGCGTCAGACTTATATCATCATAGACGTGCGTGACGGTAACTGCTGCATCACCCTTGTTGACAATGCCAACACCTGGGACCCGGAGCCGGCACAGATGAAGAGCTGGCTCGGCAAGAAGAAGGGTATGACCATCAACGGGATCAACTGCGACAGGTTCTCGGCAGTATTGCAGGATATCATCATGACGGGATTGATTTTTCAAATTGATGAAATTACCGGTAGCACAGTCCGCGTTCCTATCGACTTCCCTAGCTGGGAGCCGGGCAGGAAGTATGCGTATTATTCCCGTGTGCCCCATAACGGTTCCACATGGTTGTGCGTCAATGACAAGGGCACTACTTCCGAGCCATCCGAAAACAATCCGGACTGGCTTGTATCAGCCGCCAAAGGTGACAAGGGTGATCCGGGCCTGTCTGTAATAGGTGGCGGTCATTGGGAATCCTCTAAGACCCCATACGAGGTCAATACCATGGTCACTTTGGCGGGCTGTGTTTTTATCTCCAAGGTGAAAACATCCAATCCTCCGATTAAAATTGCAAGGTTCAGGAACGGCAATTATCGAAAGAAAAAAGGATGGCGGTTATATCCTTGCCGGGAAATCAGCCGACTGGACCGTGCATGAAGACTGGGAGATGCTGCTGGACGGTCGTGAACTTAAAGGTGAGAGTATCACCTTCTTGGGTGAGTTCGCATCCCATCCGTCCAATCCCAAGGAGGGTGACAGCTACCGAAATACGGCTGACCATTGTACTTACATATACCGGAATGGTTTGTGGATGGTCATGGTCAAAGACGGGACTGACGGTAAGGACGGCAAAGGTTACGAGTGGATCTACACCCGTACCAACATCATCGGCCTTACCCCTGACAAGCCGGATTCGAAGCAGCAGGATGATTATATACCGGAAGGCTGGACAGATGATTTTCTTGGCGTGGATGCAGACCATCAGGTGGAATGGGCGTGCAAACGTGTGAAGCGTGATGGAGTATGGAGTGAATGGAGCACTCCGGCCCCTGTGCACCGTTGGAGTAAGGACGGGGAGTCGAATATCATGGCCGACCTTGACAATGAGATGGTGAGCGTCGCTCTTACCAGTACCGGTGTTACTACTTCCGCACAGTCATGGACTACCCATGTATCCATGTGGTACGGTACCGAGAAACTCACCCTTGAGACTTTAACAGTCAGCACGCCTGCCGGTTTCACGGCAAGCACAAGCAAGGCCACCGGAGCGGTGGCGATATCCGTCGCTGCCGGAAAGTCGGTTCCGGAACAGAATACGGTCACCATCACACTGGCTGCAATGAAGAACGGGCAGCTCTATACCCGTGAACTGACTTTCAAGATAACCGGTGTCCGTGGCGGGGCGGACGGTTCCGATGCGGTAATTTATAGCCTTGTCACTTCGGCCACGATGGTCAGCAAGAACAAGAACGGCGGTTACAGTGTAGCTTCGGTATCCTGCCGGCGTATGAAGACAGTCGGTGCGGTCACTACGGCCACAACGGACGGGGAGTTGAAGTACAGTCGTGACGGTGCGGCCGAGGTTCCCATCGGTGATGGTGTCGGGGTGGCTTCCGGTAATTTTACCAGTAGCTTGAAGTTCGTGTTCTACGTGAACGGTCAGGCGGTTGATGTCGAGACTGTCCCGATGGTTGTGGACGGCAGTGACGGAAAGGATGGTGAGAGCATCACAGCAGCCGGTCATTGGGAATCCGCCAATACTCCGTATGCCAAGAACAGTACAGTATCGTTTGCCGGAGGATCTTACTTAAGCAAGGTTGAAACCTCCAACCCTCCGATTAAAATCGCCAAGTTCAGAAACGGCAGACTCCGCAGGAAAAGAGACGGCGGATACATCCTCGCCGGCAGATCTGCGAACCGGACGGTACATGCGGACTGGCAGGAGATGGTTGCTCCCGTCGGACCGTCGGCATCCTACTGGCTGGACAGTCCTGTCAGCGTGATCAACTTCACTTCAACAGGCACGCCATCCCCGTCTGGATTCCTTGTCACTTGCAAACAGAATGTGGCAGGCAATGTAAGCACGTGCAGCACGCTTTATCTGGCTGCACGCAAATACAACGGAAGCTGGCTGGCTCATGTAGGTGCGACACTGAACAGCCAGATATCCGTACCTGCGACAGCCGGATACACCCAGTTTGCCGTCCGGGCTTATAAATCCGCATCTGACGCGAACGCATGGAATAATAATTTTGTCGCTGAAAAAGGGGTGGGTGTAGCTAATGATGGTGCCATAGGAGCAACCGGAGCAACAGGGGCGTTTCCCCGTGACAGAGGTGTATTCGCATCAGGACAGACTTATGTCTGGAATGCGGATTACCGGGATAAGGTCATATATCTGATAGGGGGAGTTTATTATAATTTCCTTGTAAAGAATTACGGTGCTTCCGTTACCGATGCACCCACATCTGTCAACGGTGATTCCAATTGGGAAGCCATGCAGAAGTTTGTGAATATCGCTACTGACACCCTGTTTGCCGATGGTGCGAATGTAGCCGGCTTCATGTTCAAAGACAAGGTTCTCAAGTCTTTTAATGACAAAGGTGAAACTCTTCTTATCAACGGTGAAACCGGGTATTTTAAATGCAAATTAGCAGAGATTACAGGAACAATCACGGCGGATAAAGGACGTATTGGCCCGTTCTCCATCATTTCGGGGGTATTGTCCTCAAAGATCCTTTATGAAAATGAAACAAATAAATACGTCGGTTTCAATCTGTCTGCCGGACAAATTGAGTTTTATAACGAAAGGACATTTGCAAACGTAAGAATCGGGGGAAACACGCAGTTTGTCACCATTGAAGGGATTAAGTATGATGCTGGAATTGACATACAGAGTCCAAATGCCATGATCGGAATGCACATCAAGACTCCGAGCATTCCTCTATTCGTGGAGGGAGGTAACATTTTCCTTCATCCGAACAATGACAGCTATGTTTCTCTTCGTGGCATAGTTGGCAACTGGAGGAATATCTCTGTCAAAGCTTCATTGAACAACAACGATGATAATGTGATGTTTATTAATAGAGACAATATAGAAGTGACGCTTCCTCCGGATGTTCCGGGACATACTATATACTTCAAACGTATGAGCGGCGGAGTAAGATTGACAGGAGGACGGATCCTGCCTGCTCCCGGAGGACAGGAGGTGTCTTATATTGATTTGGATTTTGCATCCGGCTTCATTAAGTGTATGGGTAATTATTGGGTTATGTTTTATTGCGGATAATTTAAATATAAAGTATGAGAATAAATTTTGCACAATTCCCTATTTATGATGGGATTAAAAAAGAAAAGCTTATAGCCAACAACATCACTGAGGCCTACGGTGACTGGATATACAAGAACGTAGCGGGTTTGAAGGCGCATCTCCTTGCTGAGAAGATATTCAAATCTACTGCTGAAGGTGTCGAGATTGACGAAGAAGAGGTGGATATCATAAGACGCTCCACCTCCATGCTGCCCGGTCTGCTGGCGGACTCACTGAATGATTATCTGGATAAAAAGAAGGAGTAGTATGAAAGAATTATGGCAATTAATCAAGATGCTGTTCTCAAGCAAGCCGGGTGATTTTGATACTCCTGAGCTGCTTCCCATGAAGCATTATCCTTTCAAGAGATACCGTTTCATGATGTGGTGCGGACGGATGATATACCGTGCCGAGAACAAGGAGAACATAGATAGGTATATGCAGACCTATGCGGGTAAGGAAAGCTTGACGCACGAAACCATACACTTGCGTCAGGCACAGGTTATCGGCTCATGGGTAAAATACTACTGGCGGTATTTTGTCGAGTGGGTTAAGGGAAACCCTATCTGCCATCCTGCGAGTTCGGCATATTATACCATCTCATACGAAATGGAGGCGTATGCCAACGAGGGCAATTTGGATTATCCCGTGAACTACGACGGAAGCAACCTTTCCCGGTACAAGATAAAAGGTGGCAGGAAGAAGCTGTACAAATCGATTGGCGGCACTTCAAAAGCGTGGAAAACTTATATAAGAACTTTATAAAATTTGGATATTATGAGTGATTTGAATTTAGAAAATATAGTTGGCTTTAAAGCTGTGGATAAAAACGGCAACGAACGACAGGTGACCGTCGATGAGATGACAGAATTAGTTTCCGCACGGATTGTTTCCGCTGCATCAGAAATATCAACATTTGCTGCCGCTGCGGCAGCCGGAACAGATGAGTTTGAGGACCAGTTGCCCCAGTCCGACACCTTCTCTTGGCTCCGTACTTTGGACGGTTCCAAGAACCCAACTTTGACATCTTCTTCGGCTGCCGCGAAAGTCCTGGGAGAACTGTTGGGAAATCCGAAGGGAACAAAATCGTTTTCTTCATGGAGTGAATTTACGGATTTTGTAAATGAAATGCCTATAAAAACAATTCAACCTTTCGTTTCCAATTTCAATGCTTTTGCTGGAGAAGGATTCTACGGTAATGTCGTTCAAGGATTGGTTATAAAACAATTAGAAGATGCTGTTTTCATCTTCGGAATAGCAATAGACGGAACATTAATATTTAGAAAAAGGAATTATCCAGACGTTTCAACTTGGGAAGATCCTAAGATAATAATTCACAGTAATAATTGACATAAAATTTACTTCGTAACCGACCTGGGAGAACTTCTGCAAAATGAAAACTATATAAGGATGGCAGAAGGTAGAGGATCTGCAACCTTATATAGGATTGATTTTATGAGGAATTTAAATTTGGTTGTTAAGATTGTTGGTGAAGGTAATTCGGAAGTAGTTGATGACTACTCTATTATCTGTATGCATGGCGGTGGTAATGGGTTATGTATTACGCATAATTCTGGACCGTCATCAATAAGAATGTATAGAGATAATGATTACAATTATTATGTTTACGTGAGTGGATGGGGATACGCTATAGCATATTTTGCCAACCGCATACCGATTTATAATGCCATTTCAGCAACTAAAGTAGATATAGATATTAGGACGCTCGAACAGGTAGGAATTTAAACAAGAATTTCTGCCTGTTGGCGATTAATTGGGATTATTGGCGAACCGTATCTTTGGTATAAAAAACGGGTGGTCCGGTACAAACCGGTGCCACCCGATCCTCCCGATCATTGTAATACTATTAAAGAATCAACATCTTTATCTGATTCCTCAAATTTGAAAACATGATTAGATCCTACAGACGTAACAGTCAATGGTTCTGACTGTGTAGTCGTCTTTACATAAATATTACCATTCTTTCTCTATATGCATTAAAGTGATCCTTCCTAAAGGACCAGACAATCTTGTGAATTTCGCACTGTCCGCCCAGTTACCATCAATGGAATATAATCCGGTTGCTTCACTTGTTCTAATAAATACAAGTGTAGAATATCCATCCCAAGATTCTATTTTTATTAATTTGGTAGACGTGATGGATTGAG
>ENA-OPZC01000172-OPZC01000172.1-human-gut-metagenome-genome-assembly--contig:-NODE-172-length-12789-cov-1.943690_pt1 | contig 12789 bp, 14 predicted proteins | sample MGYA00242477_ERZ504491 | MGnify/ENA primary metagenome ERZ504491 (study PRJEB26092, sample SAMD00036249) | human gut metagenome | host: Homo sapiens | study: EMG produced TPA metagenomics assembly of... | reverse complement strand
GATAAAAAGCCTTGACCAAAACTTCCGTACCTTTCATACCCCTAAAATAGTGCTGGGTAATAATCATGTGGCCTGTAGATGACACAGGAAGAAACTCGGTAAGTCCTTCTACAATGGCAATTACAATCGTTTGAAATAAGCTTAAATCTCCTTCCATTACAGTCTTTCCTCTTCTTTTGTAGTTATTTCTTTATCTTTCGGTTTTCTCAGGATACCATAAATCATGAAAATGAATCCCAAAAAGCAAACAACGGGAGCCACTTTGATGCGGCGTACACTGAAAATATCCGGTTCAAAGGCTGTTTCAGTAGAGCCGGGTCCGCTCATTAACAGGAATCCGATGATAATGACTATCATACCTATGGCAAGCAGTATGAAGTTGGTTTTATCAAAAGCAAAACTTTTTTTGTCCATAATGAATTTTGTCTATTTAGTTTGAACATTAAAGGCGATATAAATCTCCGGCTTTCATCTTCAAATATTTGTTGATGGAGATGTAGGCACACAAGGTGGCAATGAGGATGCCCGAGATGAAAACAGCCCCCATTACACAAAGCATTACTTCGGGAGTAATGAGTTCCAGCAGTCCCGGCTCATAGTTGACAAGCATGTAAGACAGGCTGATGAGCAGGGCATTGGCCATGGCCGCCGCAAGAATGCTATCCAGACATTTCTGACAATGAACGGTCGCCGGATGAATGACCAGCTTGCACCTACCAGCTTCATGGTGTGAATCAGAAAACGTTTGGAGTAAATGGTCAGTCGTATGGTATTGTTGATCAATGCAAATGAAATGAGGGTGAGCAAAGCAGCCAGCCCTAACAGGAACATGCTGATTTTGCGTATGTTCTGGTTGATGGTATCAATCAGGTCCTGCGGATAATTTACTTCAATGACTTTTTTATTGTCCAGCAGTTTTTCCTGAATCCAGCTCAGGCTGTCAGAATTGGCGTATGCCGCATTGAGCTTGATTTCGATGGAAGCCGTAAACGGATTATAGCCTAAGAATTCAGCCGGATCTGTTCCCATGGCTTCTGTCTGTTCTTTCAGAGCCTGTGCTTTCGATATGTAGGTGGCCTGCTTCACAAAAGGCTCTTCTTCCAGCTGCTTTTGGAAGCGGATGGCTTCTGCTTCTTTCATGTCGTCGTTGAGAAGAACGGAAAAGTTGATATTCTCGCGTACGTATACAGAAAGATTGTTGGCGGTCATGACAAAAAAGATCACCATACCCAACAACAGCAGTACCAGCATTGTACTGATGCAGGAGGTAATGAATTGCATATCGAAAAGGCTACCCGACTTCTGACTCATAATTTCTTATTTTTTTCTGAATACATAAATCATGGAACTGCTCCGGTCTTTCTTGGCCAGTGAAACAATCCATGCTTCCGCTCCGGTAATCAGGCCTTTTATGAACGGGAAAGCACTCTTCCGGTACTTCTCGCTCAGCATGGATACGTAAAACGCATCAAAAGGCATCGGATGCCGTTCGCAGAGAATAAAGTCGTGTTTGGCTCCAAACTGCTGCATGACGGAGGGACTGAAATGCCACAAGTGTCGGGGAACATCGTAGGCACCCCACATTTCTTTGTATTTTTCGGCATCGAATGAAGTAGGGTTGGGCACAGCTATAATGAGTATGCCCTGGTCTTTCAGAATACGTTTCAGTGTCTCCCAGGTTTCATTCAAATGTTCCAGATGCTCCATGACATGCCACAACGTGATGACATCGAACGACTTGTCGGCAAACTCATTGAGGGCTTCCGGAGCTGCCACGTCCAGTTCAAAATGCTCTTTGGCAAACTGACGGGCCTGAGGGCTTTTTTCGATGGCAGAAACGTGCCATCCTCTTTCCTGCATGAAATGCGGAAAGTAGCCTGTGCCGGTACCGATGTCCAGCAGGCTGCCCTGACTTAATCGGGAGTTATGCTTGACAAGGCGTGCTTTACGGGCAAGCATCACGCGACGCACCCAGTGATATACACGGTTCATCAACCCTTTGTGCGTATCGCTGTGTGAAATATAATCTGGAGTTTCGTAGTAGCGTCCTATTTCTGCTTCAACCGGAACAGGATGAGTGAACTGGAAACCGCAGTCTTTGCAACGACAAATCTGAAAGGACTCACCGGAAGCATAGTGGTCTGTACATGTCATTACCTCTTCAAAGTGGTTTCCTCCACAAAGTGGACATTTATCTATTTTCAGTATATTCACTTTATTCCCTAATTTGCTGCAAAATAACAAATAAAAAGCCTATGGCATGATTTTCTTTAAAAGTTTTTAAGAGTATAGAATGCTTTATGTATGTTTTTTGTAACTTAGCCCCGAATAATGAATATTTGCCAATAGATTATGGAGAAAAAAAGATTGACACGGTCAAACAATCGTATGATAGGTGGGGTTTGTGCTGGGATAGCCGATTATTTTGAATGGGATATTACTTTGGTGCGTATTATTTACGTATTGGCTACATTTTTTACAGCTTTTTCCGGTGGACTGGTTTATCTGATTCTTTGGCTGATCATGCCGGAAGCCAGGAGAGAATAATTAAAAAACAGGCTTGTATCAATAGGCATACGGGCTGTAAGTATTTAGGTTTTCCTCGCGCGAAACATACGTTTTGCGGAGCGGAAACCTATGTTTCGCACGCCGGAAACGTAGGTTTCTGCTTTGTGAAACATAAAAAACCTGCAAGCATCCTGAAAAAGATGTCTGCAGGTTTTTTTATATTTGTCTTCTCAGAGCTATTTCTGGGAGAGTTATTCGGTTACTTCTGTGCCTTTCAGAGTAGCAGAGCTTGATTCCGTGATTTTTACTTTTACAAAATCACCGATGCGGTGGCTGCCACGGTCAAAGACTACTACTTTGTTTTGTTCCGTACGACCGAACAGCTGTTCTTTAGAGCGTTTGGATACGCCTTCTACCAATACTTCGAAAGTTTTTCCTACATCTTTGGCATTACTTTCGGCAGAAAGCTGGTTCTGCAGTTCAATCATTTCATTCAGTCGGCGGATTTTGATTTCTTCGGGTACGTCGTCCGGAAGGTGTTTGGAAGCGTATGTACCCGGACGTCAGAATATTTGAACATGAAAGCCGAGTCGTACGCACATTCGCGCATCAGCGACAAAGACATCTGATGGTCTTCTTCTGTTTCAGAATGGAAGCCCGAGAAAATATCGGTACTGAGTCCGCAGTCGGGGATGATTCTCCGGATAGCGGCTACTCTTTCCAGATACCATTCGCGGGTATATTTACGGTTCATCAGTTTCAGGATGCGTGAGCTTCCGCTCTGTACGGGCAGGTGGATGTGCTTGCATACATTGGGCACTTCTGCAATGACATGAAGCGTTTCGTCACTCATGTCTTTGGGGTGTGAAGTGGTGAAACGTACGCGCATGTCGGGCACCGCTTCGGCCACGATACGGAGCAGCATAGGAAAGGTTACTGTTTGGCCGTCTTTTTCAAAACGGTATGAGTTGACGTTCTGTCCCAACAGGGTTACTTCCTTATAGCCTTTTCGTTGCAGGTCGCGTACTTCGTTCAGGATACTTTCCACGTCACGGCTGCGTTCACGTCCGCGTGTATAAGGCACAATACAGTAATGGCAGAAATTGTTACATCCTCGCATGATGGAAACGAATCCTGAAATATGGTTTCCGCAAATACGTGAAGGAATTACGTCACGGTAAGTTTCCGTAGTAGAAAGTTCCACATTGATGGCTTTTTCTCCTGCTTCTACGGCTGCAATCAGGTCGGGTAAGGTCAGGTAGGCATCCGGACCGGCTACTAAGTCTACATGATGTTTTTCAATCAGTTCGTTTTTCACTCGTTCGGCCATACATCCCAATACGCCCACAATCAGGTGTTTCCGCTTTTTGCGCAAAGAATGGAAAAACTCCAGTCGGTTCAGAATTTTCTGTTCCGCATTGTCGCGGATGGAGCAGGTGTTCATGAACACGGCATCGGCCTCCTCTAAAGTGTCACAAGGAGAATATCCGGCCATTTGCATGATAGATGCAATTACTTCACTGTCTGCCACATTCATCTGGCATCCGTAGGTCTCGATAAATAATTTCTTGCTTTCGTTTTCAGTTGCAGATTTAAAGTCTGCTCCTGTAGCTTCTTTTGTCATAAGGTTTTCTATATTAAAAATTTGCTTGCAAAGATATCTGTTTCTTGGTTAACTTCCATAAAAAGGATGGGAGATATAGATTTTATTCGTATCTTTGAAGAAAACCTTAACACTTAATATTTATGGATGTAATTCAAATTCTTGTTTTTTTAGGTATAATTGGCTGGGGACTTTTTCAGGCCAGGACCCAGAAACAGAAGAAGCCGAAGCGTGTAAAGACCGTAAGACAGGCACCTCCGGCAGCATCTTTTTCTGTGGAAGAGGAGGTTCCTGAAGAGGTGATTCTGGCTCCTGTACCCGAAGCAAGGAAGAAACGGAGATATACTTCTGCCCAACCTTCCACTCCGAAAGAACAAGCATTGAATGTACCGAAAAAAGAGGAGCAGAAGCCTGATATAGCTTTTCGTAATGCAGCAGATGCAAGGAGGGCTTTTATCTATTCCGAGATTTTTCGCCGTAAATATGACTGATTGACTAACTTTTTTAATACTAACATAAAAAACACTTGATACTATGAGCTTTAACTTTATTACGGCAGCCGAAGCTGCCAGCTATATTAAGGATGGAGACATTGTTGGACTGAGTGGCTTCACCCCTGCCGGAAGTCCGAAGGCTGTGACTGCAGAGTTAGCGAAAATAGCAGAAGAAAAACACGCAAGGGGAGAATCTTTTCAGATTGGCTTGATTACAGGAGCTTCGACGGGAGATTCTTGTGACGGGATGCTGACACGTGCACATGCCATTAAGTTCCGTGCTCCTTATACTACCAATGCGGACTTCCGGAAGGCTGTGAATAACGGCGAAATCAATTATACAGACATTCATCTGTCACAGGTAGCTCAGCGTTTGCGTTCCGGCTTCTTGGGACATGTAAGTGTGGCTATCATAGAAGCTTGTGAAATTACGGAAGACGGACGTATTTACCTGACTGCGGGAGTGGGTATTACGCCGACCATTGCACGACTGGCTGATAAAGTCATTGTGGAATTGAATGCCGCACACAGTAAAAGCCTGATAGGCATGCACGATTTGTATGAAATGGAACGTCCTCCTTATCGTCGTCCGATTCCTATCGTGCGTCCGAGCGACCGCATTGGCCTTCCTTATATTCAGGTAGACCCTTCCAAGATTGCTGGCGTGGTAGAAACCAATATGCCGGATGAGGCGCGTGGTTTCCATGAATCTGACCCGTGACAGATAAAATCGGTCAGAATGTGGCTGAGTTCTTGGCTTCGGACATGCGCAGGGGAATTATTCCTTCTACCTTCCTTCCCTTGCAGTCGGGAGTAGGAAATATTGCCAATGCCGTGCTGAGTGCGTTGGGCAAGGACCCCAGCATTCCTCCTTTTGAAATGTATACTGAAGTAATTCAGAATTCGGTAATAAAACTGGTGAAAGAAGGCAGAATCAAGTTTGGTAGTACCTGTTCTTTGAGTGTGACGAATGACTGTCTGCAAGATATTTATGACAATATGGACTTTTTCCGTCATAAACTGGTGCTGCGTCCTTCTGAAATTTCCAACTGTCCGGAAGTAGTTCGCCGTATTGGAGTGATTTCAATGAATACCGCTATTGAAGCAGATATTTATGGTAATGTCAATTCCACTCATATTTGCGGAACCAAGATGATGAACGGTATCGGAGGTTCTGGCGACTTTACCCGCAGTGCCTATATTTCTATTTTCTCTTGTCCGTCGACTGCCAAGGGAGGTTGCATCAGCTCTATCGTACCGATGGTATCTCATCTGGACCACAGCGAGCATTCAGTCAATGTCATTATCACCGAACAGGGTATAGCCGACTTGCGTGGAAAGAGCCCGATGGAACGGGCGGAAGCGGTTATTGAAAACTGTGCACACCCTGATTACAAGCAACTGCTTTGGGATTATCTGAAGATTTCTACGAAAGGACAGACTTGTCACAGCTTATCTGCTGCATTGGGTATGCATCAGGTGTTTATCAATAAAGGTGACATGCGTCTGACAGACTGGGCTGAATTCTAGAAGTAAAGAAGTAAAAATAGTATCTTATAAAAATGCCCCGCACTACCAATTCAGCGCGGGGCATTGATTTTATCTGTAAATGCTTATTTCAGATAGTCTTTCAGGTCGCAGTTCTGGAGCGAACGGATACCTTCTACTACTGATTCTGCATTCAATACAGCACCTTCCTGCGTGTTGTGTACAGAGTCAGCATAGTAAGCGGCAGTCTTTTCTTTTCCCATGGCTTCAAATTTCTTGGCAGTCAGGTCGTTCAAGTCGATAAAGTTTACACCTTCCTGCTCTGCCACTTCTTTTGACCATTTGCCGTAAGTCTTGTCGCAGCGGTTCATGCGGTTGTCGGTCCAGCGATTACCCGGAGTGTGTGACATCACGATGACTTTTGCTCCTTTAGCTTTTGCCTGGCGGATATACATACGGATGTAGTGGCCGAAGCTGTATACTTCTTCCGTGCTTCCGTCTTTTTCCATGACTACTTTTTTAGAGTCATCTCCAGTGCCTGGCAGAGAAGCGCGTGCACGTCCGGTATTCATCGGGCCACCGTCATTGTGTCCGAAATCAATCAATACATAATCACCCGGTTTGATGGCAGGGAGTACACGGTTCCAAAGACCTTCCGTGAAATAAGTACGGCTGCTTCTTCCGCCTAATGCACAGTTTTCAATGCTGATGCGGGTTGTGTCAAAGTAATTTTGCAAGTAGCTTCCCCATCCCCATTTGTTATCTTCTCCGTTACCGGCTCCACATTTTACGGTAGAGTCTCCAATCAGGAAAGCGACAGGACTCTTTTCGTTGATACGGCTTACTCCTGCTACAAATTCACGTGGATTTCCCGGCTCAGAATAGAAGAAAATAGGTTCTTTCGTCTGCTGTTCTGTAGGATAGAAATGCACAGCGCTGTCGTTCATTCGCGGATGCTGGTGCTTCAGTAAATTGAGCATTTCGGCTCCGGCCCAGATGACAGGACCATATCCATGGGCTGCATATACATTTACCGGGCGGTAGTAATAGAATGCCGGGTCATATCCCATACCGGTTCCTACGCAGGTCATTTCTACCTGTCCCTGGGCGTTGATGGCAGAAGATACGGCATGCCATCCCAATTGCACTACCGGACCGTATGCCATGGCGTCAATCCATCCTTTGTTGATGGCATGTGCCATACAGTATACGTAGAGGGCAGTGGCAGAAGATTCCAGGTAAGAATCATTGCGGTCGAGTAACTGGTGCCAGAAACCGTCTTTGCTTTGACAGGCAGCCAGTCCGCGAACGTGTGCCTGCAACAGGTTGATAATCTTATCGCGTCCGGGATAGTCGGTCGGAAGTACATCCAGCACTTCACACATGGTAAGAATAGCCCATCCGTTGGCACGTCCCCAATGGAAAGCCGGATGATCTTTCATACCTTCTACCCATCCATGACGGAACAAGCCTTTTTCCGGAACAAACATGCGCTCTGCAAACTGCAGTACCTGGCGTACGGCTTCCTGATAATATTTGTCATTGTGGTCGGATGCATAGCGTCCCATCAGAGCAACAGAGGGGATGCCCATGAACATGTCGTCCAGCCACAATGTGTTGTGGTAAGGACGGTTACGGGCAAATGTGCCGTCGGCCAGACGATGCTCTTTGTACATGATGAAATGGAAGTAATTGTCAATCATGTCCTGCAATTTCAGGCTTTTGTCTTTCATCTGTGCTTTCATCATTGCCGCACATACGGCTCCTGCATCATCCAAGGCGTGAGGAGTCAGAATCTGAAGCATCTGTGCATCGGTTGTACCGTATTTTTCATATACTTTCTTAAAGTAAGGAGCTACTTCCGATAAGAATTTGAAACGGTCGTATACATATTTTTTGTAGGCTTCGTCACCCGTAGCTTCTGCGGCAGCCAGCATGGCCGAATAAGTAACCCCCCATTCATAACTGGCCAGACGGAAAGTTCCTCTTTCCAATTGTGCATTGGTATCCATGTTCGCATAGTCGGTAATGACTTTTCCGTTACGTTTATCGACTACTCTGGTCGGTGTGTTACTTTCCAGGTATCTCAAGACACGGTCCATGTCTTTTTTGATGTCTTCTGCTGATACAATACCATATCCTACCTGATAATCAGGCTGCAAAAGATGAAGTGGAGTATTGGAGTCATTGATGACTTCCTTTTTCTTTTGTGCATGGGCACTAAGACCGGCAGAAAGAGCCGCCAGCAGTGCGAAGTTTAAGACGAGTTTATTCATATAACTAATTTTAAATGTAAGCGTAATGGGTTATTTGAATGTATATCCTCTGAAAGTGCCTTTCAGTTCCGGCCCGATATAGAAACCAGGCTGGGTGGGTTGGTTGTAAGCCACGTTCTGTGTAGCAATGCTGATTCTATATACAGGGTCTTCCAGGAAAGTATGGAAGCGGTATTCGGTAGGAATTGTAGTTACATACAAGCGGAGAGACTTATTGTCGTCCGTACGAACCAGCACTTCTTCTCTCCAATCACCGATAAGATCGCCCTGAAGTGAAGGGTTAGATTTCGTGCCGTTGTTAAATGCGCACCCTTCTAATGTGAAGATAGTGTCGCAGCGTTTGTTTTTCCAGTCGTATTTGCTTACTTTTCCTTTGTCAAGCAGTTCACGGAGCAAGTCGCCATCCCACCATACTGCCATGTTGTAAGACAGTCCGGGAACTTTTTCTGCTACTACTTCTCCTTTGATGTTACGAATACCTCCAGAGGCTAGTGACCACATTTCTACACCGGGACTTGTCGGGTCAATTTCGGCAGCCATACAACGTCCTACATCGGTCTTGTCGGGATATTGAAGTAATACTTTTCCGGTTTTTGCATCGCGGAATGAAGAACCGTCTTTCCGGTTTTCATGGCAGGCCCATACTTGCAGACTGGCTGAAGCTGGATCAAATTGAGTGAGGTGCATGGCGTCTCCGTGTCCCATTCCTGTGGAATAAAGTCCTTTCCCGTCGTGGTCGAATGTGCAGGAACCATATACGATTTCATCGCATCCGTCCTGATCAATATCTCCTACACGGAGGTTATGGTTACCTTGTCCGGCATATTTCTCACATCCCGGGTTGTTACTATCGAATACCCAGCGATTTTTCAGTTCTTTTCCGTTCCAGTCGAATGCAGCCAGCACGGTACGTGTATAATATCCACGGCACATGACTACGCTAGGATGAACTCCGTCTAGGTAAGCAACGCATGCCAGAAAACGGTCACTACGGTTGGCACGCTCGTCTCCCCAGCCTTTCAAATCGCCACGTAATGGAATATAGTCAATGGTTTGCATGGCCTCGCCTGTCAGTCCGTTGAAAACAGTCAGGTATTCATTTCCAGTCAGTATACGTCCCTGGTTACGAAGAGGATCGGTAGGCTTTCCTTTGCTTCGTGGATCATTCGGAGAGAAATCTCCTCCTTTGGGCTGGTTCGGATCTCCCGGTTCGCGATAATCGGCTGTGGCATCTCCAATTACTTTTCCTTTTCCATCTATGGTACCGTCGGAAGTTTTCATTACAATTTCAGCCTTTCCGTCTCCATCCAGGTCATATACCATGAACTGAGTGTAGTGAGCGCCGGCACGTATGTTCTTTCCCATATCGATGCGCCATAGTTTTTCTCCGGTCAGGCGGTAGCAGTCGAAGTATACGTTTCCTGTGTAGCCATCGTGTGCATTGTCGTGTGCGTTTGATGGGTCCCATTTCAGGATAATTTCATAATTTCCATCTCCATCTACATCACCGATGGAAGCATCGTTGGGGCTGTAGCTGTATTTTTCTCCAGCAGGTGTGACACCGTCTGCAGGTCTGTCCAGTGGAATGTCAATGTATCCTGAAGGAGCATTTCCCGGAAGGTATAGCTCCCTTCATTTGAAGTTTCTTTTCCATTGACCACAGGTTTTACCGTATAGACCACTTTCTGGTTTCCTGAATAATTGTCTGTATAAAAAGTTCCTGTTCCAGCTGGAACTTGTGCAATCTTTTTTCCGTTCCGGTAAACATTGAATGCGGTTTCCATTGGGTCGGAAGAAAGATATCTCCATGAAACGGCTACTTTTTGTGTGTTCTCTCTGACGGCGACAACTCCTCTTCCGAGTTTTTCTCGCTGTAGTTTACTAAAATCATAATTTGTTTGTGCGGAGCTGAATACTCCCAGGCTGCAGGCAGCCAATGCCATGAGCCACTTCCTTTGTGTCTTCATTTTATGTGATATTTGATTATTGATTTATTGTGATTGAAACATCTTCTCCATTCTCCCGAATATCTGTAAAACGGATGTTTTCTACATCTTTGGTTACGAATAAAGGACGTCCATCCGGTTTCTCATAATAGAAATTGATGTGATGAAACGAGATATTCTTTGCATGTGAAATGTAGAAGCCTTTTGCCGGGATAGTACCGAACATCCACGGTTCAGGATATACCTTTTCTTGTTCCGGGAGTTCTCTTTTTCCATCCTCTTTTGTATATCCTCCTTTATAGTACAAGTGAATATGGTCGAAGGTAACATCTTCTATAATTCCATTAGGGATACCGCTGATAATGGAGGAATAACGAGAATCTACATCGTATGCATTGATGTGACTGATACGGATACGCTTCATGCTTCCGGCTGGAGTTCCTTCGGGGCTTCGCATACGGGCTCCCAGACGGAGAAAGATACCGGCATTGACAATGTGTCGCATGGTGATATGGCTGATTTCGATGTCTTCCAGATGCCCTCCGTCTACTGTTTCCAAAGCCAGTCCCCTGCAGTGTTCGAAAATGCAGTTGGTTACTGTAATGTTCTTGAATCCTCCGCTAGATTCTGTACCCAGTTTGATACGTCCTGTACGGTAGCCATGGTCCGGCGCCTGAGGCTCATCCAGTTCCCAAGTACCGCTGAGCATGGTTCCACGATCGTATCCGCTGACGTAACAATCAGAGATTGTTACGTTTTCTGTATCTTTAAAGTATCCTAACGCATAAGATGATTTTAGTACAATAGCATCATCCCATGGAGTATTGACACTGCATCGGCTGATACGTACATTTTTGCAACAGTCGATGTCAAATCCGTCACGGTTGGTATCTACTTTCAGATTGTCGAGGGTCAAGTTGTCTACTCCAGTAGCCAGTAGAGCAAAATGGCCGCAGCGGAACATGGACAAATCTTTCAGTGTAACATTCTTGCATTCTTTTAGACTGATGGCTTTATTGCCTACTCCGTCGCGTCGGCTTTCTTCGCGTGTCAATCCTTTTCCGTCAATTTTTCCAGGACCACTGATTGTAATATCTTGCAGGTTAATTCCCCAGATAAGGGAATTTTTCCAGTGGCTGTGTCCGAAATCCTGGAAGCTGTTATGAGGATTAGGCTCTGCCTTGTCATATCCCTGTTCGGCCGTAGGGAAAGCGGCCACAACTGTAGCGCCTTGTTCCAGGTACAGATGAATCTGGTTGGCAAGCCGGATAGAATAACAGGCATACTCTCCAGCGGGAATATATATTGTTCCACCTCCTTCGCGGGCAGCTTGCACGATAGCCTGGTTGATAGCCTCAGAATCAATGTGCTGTCCGTCGCCAACGGCTCCAAAATCTTTTACGTTATAGATTTTTGCTTGCAGCATGTTTGTACAGAGAAACAAAATCCACAGGCAGATGATGATTGTCTTATTCATGGTTGTTGTTTTTCTTGGTAAAACAATTCAGGTAACATATAGTCAGCATAGTCGGCCTTTGCATTTTGCTTGTATGCGCAGAAGTACACCTTCTCTCCTTTTCGAATAAGGCAGGTTGCTGCCAGTACGGGTGCATCCGTTTTCTTTCCAGAGGTGAGAAGTGTCAACGGAGTATCTTGCTTATGTCCGTCGGATAAACGAATGGAAGAAGCTGAAGGAACTATGAGATTGGTCACTCTTAGTTGCATGACTTTTCCGTGGTAGATTGTAACCTGTGTACCTTCTACATTGAAAACGTTGTCTTTGCAATATTGAGGTTGAATACCTGGTTCGGGAGCGATTGCATCGCATCCCCCGAAAGCCATCCCAATGTAATATCTTCTCTCTTATTTTTCGATTTCCAGAATGAATCCTTTTGTATTACTGAGTGGCTGGCAATCGATATGCAGTTGTGTTTGTTTTTCATCCAGCCATCGGCTTGAATTATTTTCAATAACGCCTAATCGGAGTGTGCCTGCTCCATCGGGCATAGAGAAAGAAAGTACTTTGTCTTGTGCAGAAATACCTCCTAAAATGCCCCATACAAAAAATCCAGTCACAAATGATTTCAGTGAATTCATAGTTCTTGATAAAATGTTGTCCTTGTTTCAGCAAAGTTACGCATCTTGAATTGAAAGGAGCATGGATTATTATACATGTTCCTCGATTATCATACACTTTCCTGAAAAAAATGAACTATCATACAAGTTGATTGCGATTTCCTTCTACCTTTGCAAGGGTAATATATTTCAAAACTAATACTTGAATACAATGAAGTGATTTAAACTTTTCTTTTCCTTGCACATTTTCTCAATAGCATAACGGAAAAAGCGATGTAGTTCCATGATTCCCAGTTTCTGAGCGTTGTATCAAATCGAATTCAAAATAGTTCTGAAACTGTCCAATCCACGCGTTTGTCCGTTCTATGGAGTATCGTTCCCTATACAACAATTCATCA
>ENA-OPZC01000171-OPZC01000171.1-human-gut-metagenome-genome-assembly--contig:-NODE-171-length-12890-cov-1.000078_pt1 | contig 12890 bp, 13 predicted proteins | sample MGYA00242477_ERZ504491 | MGnify/ENA primary metagenome ERZ504491 (study PRJEB26092, sample SAMD00036249) | human gut metagenome | host: Homo sapiens | study: EMG produced TPA metagenomics assembly of... | reverse complement strand
CTTCATACGATACTCACAAACAGCTATTCCAATAATAGGAAGCTGAGAATCAACCTATACATGAAATTATTACTTTCTTATAATTCGGGTTAGTCTTCGGCATTTTTGCACCACAAGCTTTCCGCCAATCATGTAGACGCTTAAGCAAATCTGCTGCTACTTCAGGTTTTTCCTTACTTAAGTCATGCGTTTCTGATATATCAGTCCTCAAGTTATACAACTCCACGTGATTGTCTTCATAGAACTCTATTAATTTATAATCTCCCATGCGGATAGCCCCACCCGGAGTGTCACCTTTACCACCATAGTGAGGATAATGCCAGAAAATAGGACCTCTATCAAAAGTTCTATCACCTTTCAAGAACGGAACAAGACTTACTCCATCCACATGCTGATCCGGCTTCAAAGGCAAACCAGCCAGCTCCAATATAGTAGGATAAAAGTCAACACCAATTACTGGATTATGGCATACACTTCCCGCCTCTACTACTTTGGGATACTTTATCAGGAAAGGTTCACGAATACCACCCTCATAAAGCCATCCCTTACCTGCACGCAACGGGAAATTACAAGTAGGAGATCCTTCAGCTGTTGACAAACCACCATTATCAGAGAGAAGGCATACTATGGTATTCTTATCCAGACCTTTCTTTTTCAATGCATCCAACACACGGCCTATATTCTCATCCATTGAGTATATCAACGCAGCATACTCTGCATCGCTCTGAACAACACGTTCTTTCCAATGCCAAGCTTTATGATCCGCATTTTTATACCAATCCAAATCTTTAGTAAAAGGCTGTATCTCATCAAGACGCATTTTATGAGCCTTCTTCTTGAAATATTCCACATATTCTGGCTTTGCCTCTATTGGAGTGTGTACAGCATAAAAAGCCAAATACATAAAGAAAGGCTTGATTTAGATGCATCTATCAGCTTTATAGCTTCATCCCCCAAACGATCTGTCAGATATTCGCCATCCGGCCCGTCCGGAAGATAAGGATTTCTATATGGAGAGAAATAAGCTCCTTTCCCCCCCTGCGATCTTTTTATTCCATTAGGAGACCCTTTCAACCAGCCACCAATATTCACATCATACCCCTGATATTGAGGATAGTATAATGAATCTTCCGCACAGTGCCATTTACCAATGTGGTATGTAGAATATCCGTTTTCTTTCATTGCCTCAGGAATTATGACTTCTTCCAAGGGCATGTTCAGTGGCATTTCAGGAGCTATCATCTTGTATTTGCTCAATTGCTTCTCATTAAGCCATACTGATAACCTGGAATCCCAATCTGTAATACCATTTTCTTGCAGGATACTTACCTGTAAGTACACTCACTCGTGTTGGAGAACTTATGGGTGCTGGAGCATAACCATTAGTAAAGACCATCCCCTCAGATGCAAGACGATCAATATTAGGAGTTTCATAAAACTTACTACCGTTATACCCCACATCTGCCCATCCGTAATCATCTATCATTATGAACAGCACATTGGGCTTCTGTTCTGCACCTTTTGCGAAAGCACTTGCTGCAATTCCCAAAAGCATCATTGATGTTTTAAATCTTTGAATCATAAATCATTTCTTATTTAAGGTTTTAATATATTGCCTAAACTTCCATGCAATCTGCGGATATGCAAAATTCACATTCCGTATCTCAGACGGGTCTTCCTCTAAATTATAAAGTTCAGCCTGTACACCAGGTTTTCCCGGAATAAACTTCCATTTTCCCATTCTCAGTGACAAATCACCACCGTTATTCTGGGTACATATAAACTGACGATACAATCCTGCATTTTCCTTTATAAAAAGCTCTGAAGCATCTTCAGTATCAACCATATTATTTTTATCAAGTTTATGACCTATCAAAGAAGGTATGGTAGCCATCAAATCCATATAACAGAAAGGTTGTTCCTGTAAAAAAGGCTCTTTTATCCTATCCGGCCACGAGAAAATAAACGGAACTTTTGTTCCTCCTTCATGTAATGAATATTTCTCTCCACGAAGATTTCCATAAGGATTATGACCGTTAATATTCTCCAAAGCACCGTCATCATAACCTTCCTTAATCATTGGAGCGTTATCACTTGATACTATAATAATAGTGTTATCATACAGTCCTTCATCTTTAAGACACTGAATAACTCTTCCTACACAATAATCAAACTCCTCTATCACGTCACCATAAATACCAGCTTTTGATTTTCCTCTGAACTGCCTTGAAGGGACTCGGGTTCATGAGCATTCTGAGGTGCATAATACAAAAAGAAAGGCTCCTTTTTTATTATCCTTTATATATTCTATTGCCTTATTACATAAATCTTCCGCCATTGTTTCATCATTCCACAATGCGGACTTTCCTCCCGTCATCCAGCCGATTCTTCCAATACCGTTGATTATTGTATTATTATGCCCCAAATGATGTTTCAAAACCAGTTTCTCAGGATTCTCTTTTCCCGTAGGCCAATCTCCGACTTTCCTTTTATATGATACCTGAATAGGATCATTAGAATCAAGCCCCACAACTTTGTCCTGCTCAATAAATACACAGGGAACCCTATCATTAGTACCTGGGAAATAATAACAATAATCAAACCCTACAGCAAGAGGTCCGGCTTTAATACTGCTATTGAAATCCACAGGAGTACCTTTCTCTCCAACTCCAAGATGCCATTTACCGACAATAGCCGTATTATACCCCAGTCTTTTCATGATCTTAGGCCATGTAATATTGTCTTGCGATATGCTCAGAGGAGCATCTGCTGGCAATATACCCACATTTTTTTCTCCATGCATATTCTCCTGTCAGCATGGCATATCTTGAAGGAGATGAAGTGGAGGCCGGAGAATACGCATTTGTGAAGCGTACTCCATTTGCTGCAAGGTTGTCAAGATTAGGAGTTGAGATTTTCCTGGCACCATAACAGCTAAGGTCTTGATATCCTATATCATCGGCTAATATACATATCACATTGGGAAGATTTTGGGCATTAACTGCAATGCCTAAAGATGCTAATGAAGGTATGATAAATCCGATTTTCATTATATTAAAGTTATATAAGTTCATGTTGCAAAAATAAAAATTACCGATATCATACAAAATGTACAATTTCACCAATTAGATGTATAAAACTAGTATTATTTCTTCAAGTCATCAGGAGTAAATACAGTAACTTTTTCGTTATTCATAAGTTGTCTGTGTGTTTCCCTTGTAACTTCATGCCATACACCTTCATCCCATAACATAGGAGTTATTATACCTTTCTCCCATTCTTTATATTTATCTGTCATTTCTTTGCACAGCTCAGGATTGATTTTTCTCAAATCATTATCCTCACCCAAATTATCGTTAAGATTATACAACCTTTGCCCTAAACCTTCCACACTGATAAGTTTGTAATCACCCATTCTTACAGCAGACGATTTTTCTTTTCTCCAGAATAATATATCGTGAGGATTACCGCTCATTTCACCACTTATATATGGTATCAAATCTACACCATCAATAGGATTTTTAAGACTTTCTTTATCTATCCCTGCAGCAGCTATTGAAGTAGAAAAGATATCCAAAGAAGAAGACAAACCATCAAACGTCCCTTTATATTTACCCCCATCGTAATAAAGAAAGGTACTCTTATTCCCCCTTCATATTTATTCCCCTTAAAACCTTTTAAAGGGTAATTCGAAGACTGATTATTATGTGCCCCTCCATTATCACTCAAGAAAAAGATCAAGGTGTTTTCATACATACCTTCCTTTTTAAGTTTATCTACCACTTTTCCTATTCCTCTATCCACTGCCCAAGTCATTGCTGCAAGTTTCTGACGGGAATGCCCTTCAAACCTTGCCATATCCTCTTTTGTAGCTTCCATCGGGGTATGAACAGCATTAAAGGCAAGATACATCATAAAAGGCTTACCTGATCCTTTCTGTTTATCCAAATAATCCACAGCTGCATCAGCCAAAACATCGGTCATGTATCCATTAAAACTCAACTGTTTACCATTATACTGTAGATTATGAACATCTCCCGGCTTATCATCCCTATTAGGACGATAAAAATAAGAACGGCTTCCTGCAATAAAGCCATAAAAATGTTCAAACCCTCTTCTATTAGGGTGGTATTCAGGAGCATCTCCCTGATGCCATTTTCCGAAGCAAGATGTGTTATATCCGTTTCTTAAAAAAACATCAGCAATTGTTTCCTCATTCAGTCCCAATCCTAATGTATCTCCAAGATTGCATTCATACCCACATCTCTGGTTATATCTACCAGATAATATACCAGCACGAGAGGGGCCGCTTACAGATGCCGATACATGAGCATCGGTAAAAACGGTACCATCGGCAGCCAGTCGGTCGATATTGGGAGTCAGTAAATCCTTGCTTCCGTTAAATCCAAAATCATTGTAACCGGCATCATCGAGAAGAATTACAAGAATATTTGGTTTATTCAAAGAATTTTCAGCAGTACAATTTGTAGCCCAACAAGTTATCATTGTTGATACAGCACAAACTAATTTAGCATTCATAATTGTCTTTTTTCTGTTTTAAGAATATACCATAATTGAATTCCATATAAATGGTTTATATAAAAGCCTTAAACTCCAACAGAATCCAACAGATTGATCTGTCGGAGTTCATATTTTAGCGGAATTATTCTTCAATAGTAGTAGCACTTTCATTAACAGGAGTTTCATCGGCAATAGGCCAATTTATCACCTCTACATAATTTACATTTGATATATAGAATGACGGGCACTTCTCTTCTCCCTTTACTTCAAGGATATACTCACCATCTTCTTTATATTTATGTTGAAGCTCTCCGTTTGCATCTTCTACCACACCATCTCCCCAATGAACTGATGCTTTCATCAATGCTGAGAACAGCATGTTTACAGGCTTAAAATTGGGATTTGCAGAATCCTCTACCTTCATTTCTATTGATAGCTGGGTAGTCTTATAAGGCCCTGTAACTTCTTTTACTTCTAAAACTTCTTCCTTAGTGCATGATGACACAAATGAAGATAATAAAAGAAATAATACCGAATATTTAGATATAAAGTTTATCATATCATTCCTCCTTGTTTAAAGAACTAGTGTTAATAATAAAAGTTTTAGCCTGACTTCCTTTAAGTTCTACAGTATAGTTACCTGTCGGTTTCCCTTCAAAACTGAACTTAATTTCAGGACTTCCTTCTGGGAATTCAGTTATTTCACCTTTGGGGGAAGTAATTGTAACTTTTGTATCAGGAAGTATTTCCGACATGGTAAGTTCTTTAGTCAGGTTTGACAACATTAAAGAAGGACGTGGGACAATTTCTGCAGGAACTTCAGGTTCTTCTGTATCAGTTCCTCCTAATTTGTATATTTTCACATCGTCAAGAAAAGCTACACCATTTGTTGTTTTCTGGAATAAAACTTTAATTTTAGTACAACCTTCTGGCACAGTAAACTCATGTTCATAAACTTTATTTATATGTGAACTCACTTTTACTGTTAATATATTTTTTACAGGATTTACTGACATATTCTGAATGAATCCATCCAAATGCTTGTCTCCCTTAACAGGATTCTTACCACTAATACTGATAGACTCATGAATTCTTGCAATGTAAGAAAATATATAAGTTTCTCCTGGTTCGACCTGTATATCCTGAGCAATCATCATATTTTTAGGATCATTTGAGAATCTTAGTGTTGGAGGAGTTATGGCATACTGTAAATACGAATCATCTTTTGTTCCGTCAAAAGCCATATTTCCATTAGGATTAAACCACCAGTTCTCGCCAGGAACCCAAGTCTTATCAGGATTTTCAAAACTCCCATTTACTACCAAATTTTTAAATTATATCTCCTTCCGGAACCTTCTGTGCAAATGTCATACAACAAAAGGATATTCCACAAAAAAACATATTTAATATTTTCATAACACAAATCTTTTTAAATTACTTACTTTCCAATAGTCCAACCCTCATTCTGAACAAGATTACTGTTTCTTCTTATTTCAGCATCAGGCAATGGGAAGAAATACATTTTATCATCCCAGCTACGCTGAATGGTTTCACGCGTATAAGTAAAGCCTGTTGCAGTCTTACTGATTTTCATAACATCCACTGTCTTCTGTGTATCACCTATCATCCAGCGTCTTACATCCCAGAATCTATGCCCTTCAAAAGCAAGTTCTACCATTCTTTCATCCCTGTAAACGTCAACAAAACTTTCTCCTAAGCCTGTAGATAGTTCAGGCATATTCGCTCTATTTCTAATATAGTTTACGGCATCAACTGCACTTAATGGTAACTCTGAATTCTTCTGATCCGGGTCTTCAAAATAATTATACACACATTCTGCATAATTCAGATAGAATTCTCCTAAACGGTAAATTACCCACGAATGAAATTTCTGGTTTACTTTCGATGGTCTCAAATCTACTGTTTTGTCACAATATTTCTTCAAATAATACCCTGTAGGAGTCGCACCAACCAATGGTAGTCCGTTCAATCCACCTTCATATGTCTGAAGTTCGTTAGTATTGTAAGCAGGCCATCCAATCATCCCATTATATGCTACTGTTGCCTCAAGTCTTGGGTCTCTTCCTTCGTATGGTTTAGTTTCGTTATATCCACTTCCTTCTTCATTCCAAAGCTTACCGTTCGATTTCATCCTATACGCATCGACTAAAGTCTGTGAAGGACAGTTACCGGATTTGCCTCCTTCAACTCCCATCGGATAGTTATTATATTCGAAAGAATTCAAGTTTCCCAAACGTCTTGCATAAATCACCTCCGAAGCAGTGAAATTAGATTCACCCCATAAATCAGTATAAGCCCCAAAAATCACTCCCAGTTTTGCGCTCATCTGAATAACATCCTTATTAGCTTTTGCAGCATTGTGCCAGGCTTCCTTTACATTATCACCTTTATAGAATAAAGGGCTGGCAGCATACATTAAAGCTCTTGCTTTTAGAGCAGCAACTGTCAAACTTGTAATTCTACCGGTTTCAACATAAGTAACCTGATTATAGTCGTCAGGCAATTTGTTCATTATCTTATCACACTCGTCAACGATAAAAAGAAAAAACGTCCTCACTTGAAGTCCTGGAAACTGAATTAGCTTCTTTATCAGTAAGTGTCTCCTTTATCAATGGAACATCACCGTACGTACGGACAAGATTAAAATAGAAGTAGGCCCTCAAAAATCTTACTTCATACTGATAACGGTTATATCTTTCCATCTGGTCCAGATAATCCTTATTGTACTTATAATCCTCGAATGTATAATCGTTACAGTTCTCAAGATAGAAATTACAAGCACGAATAGCCCAGTAAGAATCACTCCATGTAGAAGTCAACGGTTTTAAAGAGCTCCAGGCTCCATTAAAGAAATAGTTTACATTTGATCCTTCCCATGCACATACAGCTTCATCGCATGCACTTGCCAAAGTCGCACCGTTATCGTAACCTTGCAGTCCGTTTTCCATCATAGAATATATGTTAGTGACAAACTGTCTTGCCCTATCGAACGAAGAGAATACCTGTTCTTTGTTATATTCAGTGAGCTCATTATAATCCATTCTGTCACTACATCCCTGTATGAACAATGAAGCTACAGCAAATACAAATATATTTTTTTTAAGTTTCATATTATCAAATTTTAGTATTAGAAATTAAGAGCAAATCCCACATGTATTGATCTGTCAACCGGATAAGAAATACCTGTAACCTCAGGATCGGTTACTTCTATCTTATCTATAGAAAACAGGTCCATACCTCTCACATAAAGTTTTGCTGTTTTCATTCTTGCTTTTGAATTAATTTCAATCGGAACTTATAGTATACCTCACAATGGCGTAGTTTCAAGAATGAAGCATCCGTCATCCACAATGTACTGTTTTGGGTATTATTGGCATTCTCAACAGAAGTAAGTCTTGGAAATTTTGCATCAGGTGTTTCTGGAGTCCATCTGTTTTCGTAATAATAATTAGAAATAGTAGTATTGTTTACCAAAGGACGATAAAGCCCCTTTGCTGTCATCCATGCACTATAATTGCTACCCCTGGAACTGAGCATCAAAACCAAATCCCTTATATTCCATACCAAGATTAAAGGCATAATATATTTCCGGTACATTGATATTGTATCCTATTGCTATTCTGTCATTCTCATCTATAAAGTCATCACCATTCTGGTCTTTATACTTAATATCACCAGGGCGAACATCAGAAAACAGTTGTTTAGGACTGTCCATTATATCCTTCTCATCCTTAAAGAATCCTATAGCCTCAAGACCATATTGCTGTCCTACAGGTACACCTGTAGTAGAGAGATAATCATAAGCTACTGGAGCCTGGAGATTCTCAATCACTTCATTCTTAGACAAGGTAAATCTTGCTCCTGCATTTATAGTCAGACTTCCAATAGTTTTATCATATGACAATCCCAATTCCACTCCTTTACTATCAACTCTACCTTGCGGTGAATATGGAAGATTTACACCCAATATCGATGATACATTATTATTTACTACCATTATTCTGTCTCTTTTCTGATAGTAAGCATCAGCAGTCAACGACAATGAATTAAACAATCTGGCATCAAGACCTACATTATATTTCATCGCTCTTTCATGACGGAAGTATGTTGTAGGAAATCTACTTTCTTGTGTACCACCTGCCGACACTTTATTATTGCCGAACCAGTAAGAGCCTCCACACCAAAATTCTGGACATCAAAGTTCCACGAAGGTACATAATCAGAATGCAAGATACCTGCAGATGCCCTCAGCTTAAGCAAGTCAAAGACACTTTGGTTTCTCATAAAATCTTCTCTTGTAATATTCCATGCAGCAGATACTGTAGGAGAGAATGCAAACTTATATCCATCAGGCAATCTATTCGAGCCGGACATTACTAATGCCAAGTCTACAAAATATCTGTTCATAAACCCATAATTTGTATATGAGGTCAGATACTGCTGGTTTATAGTATTATTTCTGTCTTTCTGAACATCATGAAGGAATCTCCAACTTAACAATGAATATACTTTATGCTTACCGAAAGTTCTGTTATAATCAAAACCACCGTCAAAGTTAAATCTGTAATACATCGGTCCATTCATGTTTTTTGTGAAAGTCAATTCCGTATCCTTCCCTCCAGTTACCCTGGTAACAGAACTTGGAATATCATACATATAAGATACTTTATCCGCCGCATATGAATATGTTTTTGTTCTTATTTCCCAGAATGTTGAAGAATTATCATAAGCCAGCTTGACATATGCTCCCAATCCCTGAGTTATGAAATCCAGTTTTTTGGGTAAGTTTCATATCAGCCATCAATGTCCTTGCGTGAGATCTGGAATACCCTTTTGCCTGGAGATTTGCTACAGGGTTTAAACCACCCCAGACGAAATCACCTCCCCATATACCATCTTCTGTTTTATCGGATATGCAGCAGATGGAACTGTATATAACTGATCTACTATTGTATTGTATGAAGAATGATTATATTCTGTAAGTATACCTAAGACATTGGTTTGAAGTGATGTAGACGGACTGATTTGTACATCAAGATTCATTCTGATATTAGCTTTTGAATATTCATTCTGGTTTGAATATCCTTCATTTGTATTCGTATTCTTAAAGAAGCCGCTATTGTTTTCCAGATTGAAGAGAGTATAATATCTCATTTTTCTACTTCCACCAGAAAAACTCAGATTATAAATATTTGTACTTCCCCAATCACCGATAACTTCGTCTGTCCAATCTACATTTGGATAATAATTAGGGTATTTCCCATTCTTGAATGCTTCCAGCTCAAACTGATTGTAACGCGGAGACTTTCCGTCATTTGCATATGCTTCATTCATGGCTTTTGCATAAGTATATGAATCTGCCATATCGGGTAGATAAAGAGGCTGGTTAAATCCGTGGTCATAGCTTATTTTTATATCCATTTTTCCTTCACGACCTCTTTTTGTCTTTACCAATAAAGCACCGTTAATACCCTTATATCCATAAAGTGCAACAGCTGCTGCATCTTTTAATACAGATACGGACTCAACTTCCTCTACTGTCAAATCTGCAATAGGGCGTTCAATTCCATCTACCAGAATCAAAATACCATTATTTGAAAGAGACTGCAAGCCTCTAATCGATAAAGAAGCTCGTTCGTCCCATATACCATTCATTCCTTGCATTGAGGTAAGTCCAAGAACTTCTCCAAACAAAGAGTTCTGCAAACTTAATGAAGAGTTCTTTTCAAGTCTTTCATATGTAACAGTTGAAATAGCAGCAGTACCCTCATTCAAATAGCAACTGTCTGCAACAGCTGTCTGTCCTTTGACAACAGAGCCACTACTCAATGCCAAACATGTTATAAAAATTATCTTATTTTTCATTGTATATCAGATTAATATTTTACCAACCGGGGTTTTGAGTCAAACCATAACCTTTATTAATTTCACTAGGAGGAAATGCTGTAAGATACCATTTCGAGCTGAAACCACCTTCTTTCCACCATGTACGGGCTCTATTTGCAAATTCAAATTTCTCGTATGTGAAATCAGTAGGACGAGTTCCACTTGTAAAAGGTTCTTCCACACCATCTGTTCTTCTCACTCTAAGACCATGCAGAGGCAATCTGAACCTGTCTTCCATCTTACGTCTGCACATAATCAAAAAGACGTACATCTTCAAAACCGAGTTCACAAGCCCGTTCGCGCAGGATTTCATTAAGGACATCTTCTTTACTGTAGTTCTCACCCAATACTACATCTCTCAATCCTCCTAAGCTACTCTCTGTCTTATAATATCAACCTGGTTTATGGCTTCTTCTATACGGTCATTTTCAAGCAAAGCTTCCGCATAAGTCAGATATATTTCAGCCATCCTGAGGTATGGCCAAATTGTAGGCTTACCGTTACTGGTTGTCTTGTCCAGAATGAATTTATACAGCCCATAACCGGATGCATACTCACCAGATTCTGTTACAGAATTCTGCTGCATTTCTTTTCCGCCTACCCACATCTGTGCAGGATGACCCTGAAATGCTGCATCCGGAACAAGTACTGTTTCATAAAGTCTTGGGTCTCTTGAAGGAGCATTAGGATTATTCTCTGAGAAGAACATATTCTTCTTCACTACAGACTGTTCATAATCAAAAGGAGTTCCATCAGCCATTGGAAACATTTCTACATATTCCTGAGTAGGAGTAAAAGCTCCACCAGGACAAGACGTATTCCTAAAAGTTCCATGATTAGTATATCCAATTCGCGTAGATATCAACATTTCGGTATTTCCACGCTGTAGATATGCATTTCTAAACTTTTCTCTATAATTAGCTCCTACATCATTTAGTTTGTAGAAACCTTTTTCCTTTACTTCATTAAAAAAATCCTCACAAGCTACAAGAAGCTGATTCCAAAGCTCTTGCTTACGTGCACCAATCCAAACCTGAAAATTATTAACTGCATCCTGAGGAGGTTCTGTACAATAAGGCTCATCATCATTAAACAATGGACTTGCCGTAAATAAAAGAATTTTACATTTTAGACCTAAAGCTCCAGCTCTTGTAAACCTGCCATCCCAATTACTTCTATCTACTTCATCTAAAGACCAGGGAAGATAATCTTTGGCTTCGTCAATAAGTCCTATCATAAAATCATTGGTTTCTTGTACCGTTGCTCTGGGCACAGTTAAATTGTCTCCAATCTGAACAGACCGTTTTACCAACGGTAATCCACCAAAGTGTCTGTACATGTCAAAATACCGGGTTACAATTATCATCTTGGCTTCTGCTGCTAAACGTTGTTTTTCCGTTTCATCCATATCAGGAACTTTATTTATATTTTCAATAAAAATCCAGGCAGAGCGAATCGCCTCCCAACAACCTTCTCTATTGAAGCCAAATCTTGTATGCGTAGACCAGTCCTCCATACTGGCATAATATCCTCCAACATAATATGTACGCGACACTTCATCCCAATTCATGTGTGAATGCCAACAATCAGACAAGCACTCAAACATTCCCTGATTCATTTTACCATCAATTGCATTCCATGCAGAAGGCAGCCCATAATACATCCTATCATAACACACCCATAAAAACTTACGGGCATATTCTGCTTTTCCAAAAATTGTATCTTGAGTCACATCTACACCTGGGGCCTTTTCAAGAAACTTATCTCCTATTTTAAAGTCTTCAACACAAGCATTGAATGCTAATGCGACAAAAAAGGAACATATGAGTTGAAAAAATTTCTTCATGATTAATCAATTTAAAAATTAAGTTTTAACCCTACATTATAAACCTGCATTACAGGATATTCCGGTTTATTTTCAGCAGTTTTTGATTCTGGATCTGATATTTTAAGTTTATCAAATGTTAACAGATTATATCCGTTAACAAAAATTCGCAAATTATTCAATTTTATTTTCTTAATTATAGGTCCATCAAACATATATGAAATCTCAACATTCTTCAAACGCAAATAATCTGCATCAACCAGGAACAAGTCTGAATTTTCGTAGTTATTGGACTTATTTACTAGCGTTGCTCTTGGCAAAGTTGCTGTATATGCAGTTTCAGGTGTCCATCTATTGTCATACATTGAAGTAAGCATACTATAAGTATTTGTCTCTCCCAAAGGAACTCTGAATGTTTCCGAAAGCATTCTTGAAGTATTCCATGCATAACTCCATGTCATACTGAAATTAATTTTTTTCCATTTAAAGCCCATATTCAATCCTCCTGAATATTGAGGATTGTCAGTATATCCAGCAGGTCTGATATCATCATCATCTATTACTCCGTCATCATTCAAATCTACATATACACAGTCACCAGCTGGAGTGTAACTCCATGATCGCTATATCCTTTCCA
>ENA-OPZC01000166-OPZC01000166.1-human-gut-metagenome-genome-assembly--contig:-NODE-166-length-12985-cov-1.279437_pt1 | contig 12985 bp, 6 predicted proteins | sample MGYA00242477_ERZ504491 | MGnify/ENA primary metagenome ERZ504491 (study PRJEB26092, sample SAMD00036249) | human gut metagenome | host: Homo sapiens | study: EMG produced TPA metagenomics assembly of... | reverse complement strand
CTTAAGCGATATGGTTGCTCCCATTGATTACAGTCAAGAATGGGCTCAGATATTCAATGAAACATGGCGGGCTTTCCGTGACGGATTCTATCTGGAAAATATGCATGGAGCAGACTGGAATGCGATTAAAGAAAAATATGCTGTATTAGTTCCTCATGCAAAAACCCGTCTGGACTTGAACTATATCATCGGTGAGATGATTGCCGAGCTGGCTTGCGGACACGCTTATGTGAATCCGGGTGAAATAAAAGGTCCCGAACGTATTCCAATGGGATTACTGGGAGCTGAACTGAGTCGTGACAAGAGTGGCTTCTACCGTATTGACAAAATCCTACCGGGTGCAATTTACAGTCAGAAACTGCGTTCTCCCCTTACAGAACCGGGTATCGGAGTAAAAGAAGGGGATTATATCACAGCTATTGATGGCATCTCAACAGCTACTGTTGATAACATTTACAGTCTGCTGGCAGGCAAAGCCAATGTATTGACTGAACTAAGCATAAACCGTACCGCATCAAGTAAAGGAGTACGTAAAGTGGTCATTAAACCATTAGACAATGAATACCCATTGTATCATTATAACTGGGTACAGAATAATATCAAAAAAAGTGGAAGAAGCAACTAATGGTCGTGTAGGTTACGTCTATATTCCCGATATGGGACCGGACGGTCTGAATGAATTCGCCCGCTACTTCTATCCCCAACTCGATAAAGAAGCCTTGATTATTGATGACCGTGCCAATGGAGGTGGTAATGTATCTCCAATGATTATCGAACGTTTGCTTCGTGAACCCTATCGCCTGACCATGCGTCGTGGATCAACCAAAATCGGTACCATTCCTGATGCAACACTAGTGGGTCCGAAAGTATTGCTAATCAATAAATACTCGGCTTCGGACGGTGACTTGTTCCCATGGAGTTTTAAGGCAAATAAAATCGGTAAAGTTATCGGTACTCGTACATGGGGTGGCATTATCGGTATCAGTGGCCCGTTGCCTTATATGGATGGTACGGATGTACGTGTTCCGTTCTTTACCAATTATGATGCAAAGACCGGTCAATGGATAGTAGAAAATCATGGAGTAGACCCTGATATTCTGATTGATAATGATCCGGTAAAAGAACAGTCAGGTGAAGACCAGCAGTTGAATAAAGCTATTGAAGTAATTCTACAAGAGCTGAAGGATCGCAAACCGTTACCTTCTGTTCCGGCTCCGAGAACTTATAAAGATTTGGGAGTGGAATAAAAAATCATTCTTTTTAACAAAGCCCGTAGCTATCATTAAGCTACGGGCTTATCTATGTATAATTTTTTAATATAATGGATTTTGTATCAACAAATCATTTTTCTGCATTTCATCTAGATAAATAGGGAGTAAATAAGACTTATCATTCCATTTTCTCTCCTGCACATCAATAATGGAATAATTAGGCTCTGTAGCTCCATAAGGATAGCGAATATCTATTCCCTGAACATTCTTAATCACTTCAGGTGCAATCATCCAACGGCGGATATCAAAATAACGATGTTGTTCATAAGCTAATTCTATTTTACGTTCATTACGATAATGCTCTTTCAAGACATCTCCCGTTTCAGAATTTGGTATATCAGGCATTCCCGCTCTTTTACGAATCATATTGATATACTTACGAGCTTCAACATCTTCACCTAATTCTATGCATGCTTCAGCATAATTCAACAAAACTTCAGCATAACGTATCTGACGCCAAGGATAAGGTTGTTTATCATACTGATGATTAACTGAAGGGTCTAAAAATTTACGCATATAATATCCTGTGTAAGAACCATTCCAATCTTCAATAGGGCCTTGGCGAGTATCTAAGCCTGGTGTATAACTTCCATCTGACTGCTGATAATAAGCAGTTTGTACTATTCCTTCAGGATCACTACCTACTGTATCATCCGGACGTTGACGCCAATAAGAACCATTATACATAATAGAAGCATAGAAGCGAGGATCTCGATTTTGATAAGGGTAAGCTGCTTGTTGTGGATTATCCCAACTAAATTTACTACCATCTGCCATTTCGTAAGAATCAACTAATTGTCCTGTAGGAGTATTTCCACCCCAACCATGAAAACCATTAGGACTATTGAACAAACCAACACGAGGCAATTGAAAATCACTGCTATTATGATTTACATAATCATAATATTGTACCATAATATCTTCATCCGAATTATGACACAAGAAAATATCAGCATAGTTTTGAGTAGCTTCCTCTCTATTTTTCCATCCTCCATTTTCACCATACAGATGATATATACCTAAATCCATAACAGCTTTAGCAGCCTTTTTAGCCCGTTGCCAACGTTCCGTACGATCACCTCCCACATACCCTATAAGTTCAGGATGCTCATAACCGGATGCCCATAAAGACTGAGAAACAAATAAGTCACTAGCCGCATAAAGCAGGACACGGGCTTTCAAAGCCATAGCAGCACCTTTTGTTGCACGGGCTTTATCTCCGTTCAAAGGCAAAATAGAAGCTGCTTCATCTAAATCTTTCACAATAAAATCTACCGTTTCTTCAAACGTATTACGAGCTACGAGTAAATCATCAGAAGGAGTAAAAGATTTCTCAATCAAAGGGACACCACCCCATTGGCTCAACAACCAATAATAAAAATAAGCACGTAAATAATGCACTTCACCTTTCAATTTATCGACAACATCTCCTTCTAAAGCATATTTCTCTGCATTTTCAAAAAAGATATTACAGGCACGGATATTTTTATAAAGATTGGTCCAAGTTATATTATGGAAGGTTATAATCCAAAAATTAGGAGCAAGAATGCCTTGATAACTAGGACTCAATTCACTCATCACTACTGGCTGGCTCTCCCATGCCCAAACCTCCATTGACTCATCGCACAAAGAAGAAAGCATTACGGTATGAAATCCCCATTTCTGTCCCTCATAAATATTATTAACAAAAGAAGTTATTAATGATTCATCCGTCCAGACAACTGCATCTGAATAACGGTCTACTGGATCCACATCCAAAAAATCATCATTGCATGCTGTTAGCATAAGACATAGCAATACAAATAATCCATATAAACGTTTCATATTTTTCATTTTATTTAAAAAGTAAGGTTTACTCCAAAATTTATCACTTTATTCAACGGATAATTATATCCCGATCCGCTTGTGTTTTCGGGATCATAATCCTTCATATCAGACTAATTGTCAGCAGGTTATAAGCATTAATATAAACACGTAAATGTTCCACACCTATTTTCTTACTCCATATAGATGGTACAGTATATCCCAATTCTATATTCTTCAAACGTATATAATCAGTTTTATGCAACCAGAATGTATTCTGCTGATTTATAAAATATTCATTACTTCGATTATAAGTACGAGGAAAATCGGCATCTGGGTTTTCCTCTGTCCAACGATTATCATAAAAACTTTTTAAGAAATTGGCAAAATCCCCCGACTCTGTCGTTTGATAAAAAACTCCTCCCATAGCACCTTGTAGTAAAAATGAAAGGTCAAAATCCTTATATCCTAAATCTACATTCAATCCACCTGTAAATCGTGGAGTACGACTCTTATCATTACGAACACGATCATTGCCATCTATCACATTGTCCCCATTTACATCTTTGAAAATAATATCCCCCGGACGTGCACCGGCCCAATGAGGATACGCATCTACAGCTGCTTGATCTTTAAATATGCCGATAGCTTCATAATAAAGTCCCGAATCGATAGGTTTGCCTGTGGACTTCTGCCATTCTGGAGTACCAGGTGCCTCATCCCAAAAAAGAATTTTATTTTTAGCATAAACCCCATTCAAGTTTATACCCAACCGAAAATCTTTGAAATTTCTTACGATAATCAAATATTGAAATCTACCCCCTTGATTTTGTACTTTCCCTAAGTTTTCATCAGGAAGTACCAATCCGGAAGTGCCGGAACAGAAGCATTCGTTTCCATAAAATATCACTGCGGTTATTATGAAAATAGTCAATAGTAAATGCCAAATCTCCATTCAAAAATTGTAAATCAAGACCTATATTCTTTTGTGTAGCTGTTTCCCAAGTCACATTTTGATTAGGAGCTACTCCTTCTTTCAATGCTTGGTTCATCGTTGCACCATTATTAGTCAAATACATCAAATCATTGAAAGTATAGGAAGCCAAATACTGATAAGGATCAATCAAATCATTTCCTGTCTGTCCCCATGATGCCCGTACTTTGGCAAAACTAATAAAGGGCAATTTCTTTTTGAAAAAATCTTCTTCAGATATTACATATCCTAATGAAATACCTGGAAAGAATCCGAATTTATTAGAACGATCAAAAATATAGGAACCTTGATAACGCCAAACAAACTCTGCCAAATATTTAGACTTATAAGCATAGTTCACACGACCAAAATAATTTAAACGGGCTTCCTCATACCCTGTACCTGTATTATTCATTTCATCCTGACCACCAGCAAAAAGCTGGTCAATAGCGGCAGAAAGAAAATAACGACGATAAGCTTCAAATGAATCCCCCTTATCCGTGATACGTTCTACACCTGCTAGAATATTTACATCATGATCTTGAGCAAATGTATGGCTATAACTAGCGATACCACTCAATAATACCCCCAAATTATCTTCCATTGATTCTGTCAGACGAGGATCACTAAACCCTTTCTTTCCTTCCACCAATAGGGGCTGGCCATTTTCATCCATCGAAGTCCCATCCCATGAATACAAATACCAAGGTTTTTGCCATATTTTACGAAAACGGAACGTCTTATCGAGTGACGCAGTAGCCTTCAAAGTCAATCCCTCCACATAAGGCACCTTGATATTAACTCCGAAATCCCCATTTAACACATAACGCTTATCACGTTCATAACCAGTTTGATTGGTACATATAACTACCGGATTATCACCAAATTCAATGTCGGGTCCCGGACGACCATCAGGCCAATAAGCCGGTGAATTAGGTTTAGATCGCATCAGCATACGGAAAATATTCTCTGCAGAACGGGTTGGATATTTCCGATCTTCCATTCTTCCTGTTACATTGACATAAGTATCAACATATTTATTAATTTTCATATCAAGATTCATCTTCAAGTCATACTGATGGTAATTTGACCCACTATGACGATAAAATGCATCTTGTCCTTTGGCTGATACGCTAACAAAATATTTCACATTCTCTGTACCACCATCAATAGTAGCATTGGCATAAGTTTGTGAAGACCATGATTTCAATGTTTCATTAAACCAGTCCGTATCCGGATGTCCCCAAGGATCGGAACCATCAGCATATAATCTAAGATCATCTACCGTATAGCGACCCTTATTACCGGCATACTTATCTATTTCATTCATCAAAGTGGCATATTCCACAGCATTGGTCATTTCCGGTATTACAGTAGGAGCAGCTATTCCATAATTATAAGTAAAACCTACTCTCGGCTTGCCTGCTTTTCCTCGTTTTGTTGTAATCAAAATAACTCCATTGGCAGCTTGAGCACCATAAATAGCTGCTGAAGCATCTTTTAATACAGACATCGTTTCAATGGTACTTGGATCAATACGCTCCAAAGAACGTCCAGGTACTCCATCAACAACTACTAACGGATCAGCTTTTCCAAAGGTATTAACCCCACGAACAGTAATAGTAGCACCATCATATCCTGGTTCTGAAGTGTTAGAAACAGCGACCACGCCCGGTAAACGTCCAGCTAATCCTTGTGATACATTCGTTACTGGAGTTTTTGCCAGCTTCTCACCACCTACACTTGTTACAGAGCCGGATAATGTAGCTTTCTTTTGGGCCCCATACCCCACAATCACTACCTCATCTAATAATTCAGTATCTTCCTTCAAAAATATATCCAAAGATGTTTTTCCATTTATCGGAACTTCCTGAACTAAATATCCCACATAAGAAATACGCAATACAGCTCCTTTAGGAACAGAAAGCGTAAAGTTACCATCCAAATCAGTTACAGTACCATTTGAAGTACCTATTTCCAAAATAGAAACCCCCATAAGAGCTTCTTTTAATTTAGAGTCTATCACCCTACCTTTTACAGTCTGGTTTTGCGCCCAAGCTGTATTGGATATACTCAATACCAAAAACAGCAATAAAACAAAACGAAATGTTTTCATACTATTATATTTAGAATTAAACAAAAGTTATTATTATTTACTTGTACGAATGGATACAGTAGCCGGAACCAATCCGGGAGAAGCCACTTTCAACATTATCTTACCTTCTTTCCGTGTACTTTTTACTACCACTATAGCACGCCCTTTCCATGCTTTCCGCTGATAACCGATATAGCTATCCGTGTCTTTTAAATCAGCATTTCCCACAGCCACTATAGTACCTGCCCCTTTCACTTCAAAAGTTAATTGATTATCAGCATTCGGCTCCAGAATGCCTTCCTTATCTAATATTTCTACTGTGATAAAACTCAAATCCTGACCATTTGCCTTTATTTTTGTACGATCGGCCGTTAATTGAATTTTCACAGGTTTTCCGGCAGTCTGTAAGATCGTTTTCTCTATTTCTATCTCGGATTCCACACCTACCGCCTTCAATATTCCTGGCTCGTATGAAATAGGAAAGACTGCTTTGAATTGCTGTTCCTGTCCTGTAAATTGCTCGCCTATCAGCTTATCATTCAAATTACAGACGTACTTTGGGATATCGGGAATAAATCTCTACCTCTATTTCTTTTCCTTCATGTCCCGGCCAATTCCAGCTTTCCCAAGTAGGCCAGACAGACCATAAGGTTTCCTTCACCTTACCATAATAATTATCCGGCTCTTTTACAGCCAAATAAAGTTTCTTATCAGGATTATACAACAAGTCACGATAATGTGATATAGGCTTTCTCCAACCTGTTAAATCAATATCTCCACAATAGGCCCCATGCCAAGGATAATGGTTACGTTGATAGTGTTCACCTTCCGATTCACCTGCATAATAAAATCGCCCGATACCCGATTCACCTAAATAATCAATAGCTGTCCAAACAAAATCACCAATAATATAATCATGATCATTAACCAATGACCAATTGGCAAAAACGTCTCGTGGGTAAGATTCAGTTTGCATAATAACACGGGAAGGTACACGCTGATGATCAACCGGCGCTCGATGCAGCAAATAATTATATCCCACTATTTCATGCACGGCAGCCAATGGATCATATATTTCCCAGTCATTATCCCAAGCAGCTAAAGCAGAAGTTACCGGACGACTGGGATCAAACTTATGTACATAGTCGGCCAACTTTCGAGCTGTAGTGACCACTTCCAATTTTTTACGCTCAATTACTTCATTACCAATACTCCAACAAAAAATAGAAGGATGATTGCGGTCACGAAGTACCATGGATTCGATATCCCGTTGCCACCATTGATCAAAAAGAATAGAATAGTCATATTGATTCTTACTGTCACGCCAACCGTCAAAGGTTTCATCTATAACCAATAATCCGAGACGATCACAGGCATGGAGGAACTCTTCTGAAGGAATATTATGCGAAGTACGTACCGCATTAAATCCCGCAGCCTTCATTAATTCTACTTTCCGTTCTTCAGCACGATCATAAGCCGCTGCCCCCAGACAACCGTTGTCATGATGTAAACATCCACCATTTAAAATAATTCTCTTGCCATTCAAGAATAATCCTTGTTCAGCCGAATAAGTAACCGTCCGAATACCAAAAGATTCCGTTATACTATCTATTACATCACCCGCTTCAGTCACTAGAAAGTGTGCATTATATAAATGAGGGGACTCAGGACTCCACAAAGCAGGATACAATACAGAAATTTTTTGTGTTATTTCCTTTATTCCATTGGCAGGCAAATCCACTTTTATTTCTCCTTTTCCAGATTCATCATTTCCTTTAGTCAACTTTGTTGTCAAGGTAATCTGTCTGTTAGAAGAAGTTTCATTTCTCAAAATAGTTTTTATTTGTACAACAGCTCTCTCCTCACTCACCTCAGGAGTAGTTATAGCTATCCCCCAATGCTCTATATGAATAGGATTCATCACTGTCAGCCACACATGCCGGTAAATGCCTGTACCAGTATACCAGCGACAATTTTTCTGCTGCGAATTATCTACCCGTACAGCAATAATATTCTTATCATCATAACGCAGATAAGGAGTCAGATCATAGTAAAAAGATGAATATCCATAAGGACGAATTCCTATAGATTTTCCATTAACAAAGACTTCTGAATTCATATAAACTCCTTCAAAGTAAATACCCACTTTCTTGCCTTTATGCTTAGAAGGTATTTCAAATGACTTACGATACCATCCCGTCCCTGCCGGAAAATAACCTCCATCATTCCCCATTGGATTTTCCGGATCAAGAGTTCCTTCTATACTCCAATCATGAGGTAAATCAAGTATCCTCCAATCAGCGTCATCGTATGTATTCAATGAAGCGTCAGGATAATCTCCCAACTTGAATTTCCAATCATAATCAAAAAGTTGCTTTCGATATTCACTTTCCGGATACGCATCTGCTCCGAAACAAACTCCCCATAACAGGAAAAGTGCGGTTAGTAATTTGATACTATCCCAACAGACTAATGGTAACTTCTTTTTCTTCATGCTTTATAATTTAAGAATCATGAAACAAAAGAAGCCATATCCTAAAAACAACAGGGTATCGAAACACTTTACAAAAGGTATAAAATCCTTTCATGAAACGTTTCAATACCCTAATGACAGAAATTTATCCCTTCTTTTACTAGACCTTGATATGTGACTGTTGGTATTCAGTAGGAGTCATACCAAACTCCTCTTAAAACATTTCGTAAAATACTTAGGATTACTGAATCCTACAGCGTATGCCACTTCAGATATGGTCTGAGTACGTGCAAGCAACATCATGCAGGCACGCTTCATCTTTATATTGCGTACAAAGTCTAAAGGCGTCAACCCGGTCATAGCTTTATTTTACGATATAAAGTAGATTTGGACATGTTCATTTCTCCAGAAAGTCTTTCCAAATCAAATTCAGACTCTTCCAGATGTTGTTCTATGCTTGCAATAATAGACTGCAGAAACAACTTGTTAGCAGACGGATAAGCTAAAGTTTCCAAATTGACGTCTTCTTCTTTACGAAAAGCCGCCTGACGCATCTTAAACGATCTGATAAGATTATCCACACGGGCAAAAAGTACTTTCATTTCAAATGGCTTTGCAATATAACCATCCGCTCCGGCATCATAACTGGCTATCCGGTCATCAATACCGTTCTTCGCCGTAAGTATGATCACTGGAATATGATTAAAACGCAAATCCGACTTGATGCGGGTGCAAAGCTCCCAACCATTGATATCAGGCAACATCACATCGCAAATAATCATATCCACTTCATGATTGCTTAGTTTATCCCAAGCTTGCTGTCCGTCTGCCGCAGTCCATACACTATACTTTTCCTTAAACATCTCTTTCATTATATAGAGTAATTCTGCATTATCATCTATCAACAGAAGGGTAGATTTATCCGTAGCTCCATCGGATGAAACGTCATCTTCTGCTACAATTGCACATTCGGTGATATCCATTGCCACACCTTCCATCCTCATCCACTATTTCATCATGCTTATACCCCGTTCTGTCAATGGGAAGTTCTACCGTAAAACAGGTTCCTTTACCTAATTCACTGTCTACTGTGATAGTTCCATGATGAAGATTCACCAACTCTTTCGTCAAAGAAAGCCCGATACCATTCGATTCTATTCCCACCCGTTTCTTACTACTATAAAAACGAGTAAAAATATAATTGATTTCTTTAGGTGAGATACCTATTCCCTCATCCTTTATTTTGATAACCAAGACCTTATTTCCTTCCTTATTTATAAGATATACGTTTACTTTGATACATTTATATTCGGGAGTGTATTTTATGGCATTCGATAACAGGTTATATATTATTTTGTCTAATTTATCAAAATCCAGATAACCTTTAATTTCCAATGGTTCTACGTCAATCTCTAAAATTATGCCTTTCTTTTGAGCAAGAGGAAGAAAATTCGTCTTGCAAATATTCTGTATAAACTCACTGATATTCCTTCGGACACATTCAGATTCATTTTTCCCACATCCATCTTTCTAAAGTCCAAAATCTGCTGTATTAACCGTTTCAGTTTGTCGGCATTGGATTTCAGTATTACAGACTGTTGTCGGATAGCAGGAACTTTTTGTTCCAAATGGTCAGTAATACAAGAAATGACTGTCAGCGGAGTTAGTAATTCATGAGAGATATTTGTAAAATAGTTCAATTTTGTCCGTGCCAGCTCTTCTTTTAGTTTCACTTCATTTTTGATTTTAATACGCTGCGCATAAGTATGAAAAGACAGATAGACAGCAAGTACAATCAAAACAAAGTAAACCATATATGCCAACCAAGTTTCATAAAAAGCCGGAGCCTGAACAATAACCAATACAACTTTGCCTTCCGTCCATTTTCCTTGTCCATATTTCCATTTTAACCAGAATGAATAAGTACCTTTCTTTAACTGATTATAAAAAGCAGAATTCTTATCATAGGGCAGATATACCCAATCCTTATCTACTCCATCCAATTTATAAGCCATCTCTACCTTGGAATTCAATGAATAGATAAGCGATGAAAAAAATATTTCTATATTTCTGGAATTGGGGGCCAAAGAAATCCGGTTGATGGTATGAAGTGATTCATCTTCAGCAAAGAATATACTTTTTATTTTCAAATTTTTTACATCCGTAACGACAGAAGAAAACTGTATCTTATCCGCCAATGAGACACTACCAGACTGAATATGTATAAAACCACGATGCCCACCTACATACAGCCCTCCTTGCCTGTCCCTGCTTATCGCTCTGTATCTGAATACATCAACCCATATGTTCCCATCCGAAGTAGCATAATTCATACATACCTTCTGATAAATATTATATTGAAGCACCTTTTTGTTAGTTATAATCCACACATTGTTTTCATCAGCAAGTAATCCCAACACAGAGCAATCATCTATCTGATTATCCAAAGCCATATTTTCAAATGCCTCTTTATTCGTATCCGATTTGAATATTCTTCCTAAAGAAGAAACCAACCATAAGCAACCCTCCCTATCTATACAGGCATGATTTACATTTTCCTGTCCTGAAAGGACTGGAATACAAGCTTTTAATTCATAAGATATATTCCTATCAATACAGCTTAACCTGTACACCTTTTTATCAGTAGACACTCCCCATATGTTACCTTCCCTATCACTTGTCAAGGAAGACATCTCTGGAAAATCAGAACTTGCTACAAGTAAAATAGAATTATCAGGACGCTTTACATAAAGCCCCGACTGGCTAAAAATCCATAAACAACCTTTATTATCCTCAATCAAGTCCCTGATATTTCCCGGATTATAGATTTGTTTTTCCAAATCAATATCCTCTTCCAACTGTATCTTCATACCCTGATGAGTCATTCTCATTACCCGTGCACCATATCTGGGACTGATCCATACTCCTTCCTTAAGCTTGGATTTCACAATAATGCTTACTTCGCCCGGATTTGACAAATTATTACCACTATTATCTGCAAATAGATCTTGTGACAAATCATACAGGCAAAGCCCGTATCTATCCTGATTGACCCACATTACATCATTTTTATCCAAGCAAAGATTCAAGATATTTGCATCCCAACCCATGTGTTTTTTAAGTTGCGGCAAAGGATAATTATCAATCTTCGAATTATCAAAGAAAATAGTATATGCCATATCATAAGACCCCAGCCACAGATTCCCTTCTCTGTCTTTCATGATTTTAGTGTACATCATGTGTGTATCTACCAAATCATGTATATCCACAGATACCAATGTACCCTCTTCGGTATATTGCAAGGCGTAAAGTTCATTATAAGACAATAGCCACAAGTAGCCGAATGTATTATCTTGCGTCATACTATAAAAGATCGGTTCCGTTTCCCCACTTCTGGAATTGATAATATGATGCCTTTTATAACATTCCTCTCCTTCTTTTTGTGGAAAAAACTGCCATAATCCTTCACCCCACGTACCAATCCAATAATTGCCCGATTGATCTTGACACATAGTATAAGGTGCATTATTCTTGCCTAATGGAGGATAAGTAATAAAGGAATCTGACTTATCATCATACTTGAACAAGCCTCCTCCCGTAAGTACCCACATATTTCCCTCTCTATCCTGATAAACAAAATTGATAGTATGCTTATTCTGTTGCGAGCCAAAAATATCATATTCCCTCGCAATAGAAGCCGTAGAATTACATCTATATATTGTATTACCAGCTCCTATCCAAATATTGTCTTCCTTATCTGCTGCCATATAATTAATCCCCTTATCCAGCAGTCTTGTATCCGGAAAAGGAATTATTTTACAAGTTTGTTTATCATAAAGATTTAATCCTTTCCATGTACCAATCCATACATAGCGAGAATTATCCACTATATTTGAAATTGAATTATTTGTAAGCAAATTCAGATTTTTATAATCAGACCGAAAAGGTTGTAAGCGGAAACCATCATACCTTGCCAGCCCGTTAGTGGTTCCTATCCATAAATATCCTTCTCTATCCTGATAGATATCAAAAATCTCATTAGAAGAAAGTTGATAAAAAAAAGGAAGCTGTTTGGAGATCATATGTTGTGCACAAACAGAGTAATTACCAAAAAAATAAAAAGAGAAAGAGGAAAAAGTACTTCATAGTTATCAGATATATTGATGAAACAAAGTTATGGAAATTAATTGTTTTGTAGATGATTTTGGCAAAGAATTCGTATTGAAACAGGAAAAATAATACATCTACACCTTAAACATCTAAATAATATACTTGTAAGTTCTATAATCTTATCCTCGGAAGATTATAAATCTTACAACTGCTATTTGTCTAAATAAATATAATAATTTTTGGAGGTATATATATTATAT
>ENA-OPZC01000163-OPZC01000163.1-human-gut-metagenome-genome-assembly--contig:-NODE-163-length-13181-cov-1.347556_pt1 | contig 13181 bp, 11 predicted proteins | sample MGYA00242477_ERZ504491 | MGnify/ENA primary metagenome ERZ504491 (study PRJEB26092, sample SAMD00036249) | human gut metagenome | host: Homo sapiens | study: EMG produced TPA metagenomics assembly of... | reverse complement strand
GCGTTTCACTTCAAACGCAAGGACGTTTCAGTTCAAACGCAAGTGCGTTTTGGATGGAACGCAAGGGCGTTTTTTTACGAACAAAAACAAAAGGAAATATTACACGGAAATGGGCATAAAAAAAGGAGTTCCGCTGAACTCCAACCTTTGTTAACCTTAAATCTAATACTATGAAAAACACAGTACAAAAGTATTTATTTTATCTGAAACAGCAAAACGTAAGGCCTAAAAAGAATGCTTTACAACATACATTAACCACCAAGGCAAAATATTCAAAGCAGTTAACAGAATTCATAAAATAAAAAAGAGGCCCCTCATCACTGAGAAACCCCTTCAAAATGCAAATTAAAAGAGAGACATTAAAAATATCCTCAATCTTCTGTCCATCCAGTATAACGATACCCCTCAACGGTATAAGTTACCCCTGGATCAACAGTGGTTGTATAAGTGAATGATATTTTATCAGCTATAGTTCCCGAAGGTGCTGTAGCTCCATTTAATTCCAACTTTCCATCGGTCACTGTGAAAGTTTCTTCTGAAGAAGCCACATTTCCAGCCAAATTCATCACATCAGCACCTGAAAAAGACAACTCAGGCACATTGCAGGAAATTTTCCCATTTATGAAATAGCTCTTTGACGCATCTCCAGGAGTATTAGTCGAGTTATACGCCCCAATACGAATCCAACATTTATCCTTATCATAATCGCTTGTATTGGCTAAAAAGCAATCCACGTGTTCAGCAACAACCGCTCCATTTCTCGATACAGATACCGTATACTGCCCTCCTATGGATGAATCGGTGTATACTCAATATCATAACTCAAATCTTCCGAATTACAAGCTGTCAAAATCCACAAACAAGACAGCAACATATAGATATATCTGAACTTTTTCATAAAACAATTCTAATCAAAAACATTAATCATTTACTTTCCTCTCTCTACTTGCCACCACATCGGTTCTTCCAAATTTTTCGTCACAGGTGCATTAGGATTATACTGTGAAGAACGTGAAGGTATCAATAAGCGACGAGGAAAATCAGTTGGCTGTAAAACAGAAGAACCCGGTGCCACCAATGTTCCCAATTCATACCCTGGGGTAAGATCACGCTGCAAAGCCACATCTGAAACACGCACGGTAGCAGCACTACTAATAGCAGGAATACCTGTACGGTTACGATCAAATACGCCGTCCAATGCGTTAGCATGTGCATAAGAGATCCATTTCTGCGTCATAATACATTTCATCATCGTTTCTTCAGAAGTCGCATCGAATGCATAAGCTCCACCAGCAGCAACAAACGCATCCCCCATACCTGTTGTAGATTCCCAACGATCAAAAGCAGCCTTTACTCCATTATCATATTTTTCTTTCGCAGCAGAGGCGTTTCCCAAACGTGCGTAAGCCTCAGCTTCCAAGAAAAAGATTTCAGCCTTATTCATTAAATATACAGGATCATCATACGCCTGAGTATATGCAGACGATTCAACCAAAGCTATCGTACTGGTCTGGGGCTTACTTCCACAAGGAAGCCCTTCATATATATCAGAATTATCACCTTCGCCATTCGAAGCCGCAGTCACTTCATAAAGATTAGCAATACGCGGGTCATCATAATGCAACAAGTATTCAACCAAAGTATGGCAAGCACGGATATTAACCTTTGTATTTAACTGACGAATATTATATTCATACAAAGGATTTCCCTTATCTGTGGCATCTTCAAATTTTGTAAAAGCACAATCGTCTTCTAAAAAATCGTTTTCATCCAACAAAGCTTGTATGGCTTGCTTATTTGCCTCAAAATCACGTACCAGAACTTTCAGCTTCAAGTTTTTGGCAAATTTTCTCCACTTATTGATATCACCCTCCAAAAACATATCATAAGTATCAATGTATGAACTTGATTTCTCTGCTGCCTGAGGACATTTATCTATAGCTTCTTGAAGCAATGACAAGATTCCCGGATAAACGACTGTACGTCCATCATCATAATGAGGATAAGGATATTTCTCCTGATCCAAAGCTTCTGTAAAAGGTATATCTTCATACAAGTCAGCCAGCATGTGATAATTATAGGCTGTCAACACCTTAGCAATCACCCAATAGTCCCATGCTTCTTCTTGCTCAGCCATCGCAATTACATCTTTCAAATCGGGCAACGTATTGGTGTATGCATTCGTAAAGAAGCCATTGTATGACGTTACAGTTAAACTATAGTTACACAATGTGTTATACTGGTTGGTGGTATTTCCCTGTGTGGTAAACTGCAACCACATATCTCCCATCAAATCACCGTAAAGCCCCAGCTGAGAAATAGTAGAAGCACAGGCAGACGGCAACAATGCCGACATCGTAGTAGTAACCGGGTAGTTAGGATTATCGTTCACATCAAGGTAATCTTTACAAGACGTCAACGAAGTGCCAGCTATCAGTAAGGCAAATAAACTGGAATATAATAATTTATATCTTTTCATAAAACAATATTCTTTAATGATTAAAATACGACTTTCACATTCACACCAATATTACGTGTAGAACTTGTACCGGTAGTTTCACCGAATTCAGACAACAAGTCATTACCCAAGTTAGATACTTCAGGGTCTACATAATTATTTTCCTTCGGAGTGAACAGAAGCAAATTACGTCCTACCAAAGCCAGAGAAACCTGCTGGAACGGCGTCTTTGCCAACATGGATTTCGGGAACGAATATGAAAGTGAAACTTCACGCAGTCTGAAATAATCTTTAGGAATAATAAAGTGACGACGCACTTCCGGGCTATATGAATAATTTCCTAATGCATTATACATTTCATCTGCACGAACAGGAATATTATTTTCTACATATTGGCCATTTACTACTTTTACAGAATGCGGATAAATAAACGAATTACGTTCATTAAATACCGTTTGTGTTGAGTTTCCGTTGAAGTGAGAAATATATGAAGTATTTGACAACATATATCCACCTTTTCTCCAATCAGCAGATGCATTAAGCGTAAATCCTTTCCACTTCAATGTGGTATTAAATCCCATGTTAAACTTAGCTTCTGAACTACCTACATATTCATACTCTGTATTACTATCAGAAAGATAACCGTTATTGTTCACGATATTATAACCATAATAAGGGCTATTTTCATCCATCACTTTATTTGCTGCCGGAATACGGAACATACCTACCGGCTCACCTACTTTCAATACATAGTACACACCACGCCAGTTCGTATAAGAATATTCATCTGTTCCTTCCCACAACTCTTTAACTTCACTCATGTTCTTTGTGAATGTAAAGCCTAAATCCCATGTCCAGTCCTTAGTACGTACCGGTGTCAAGTTCACCATTAATTCCACACCCTGATTCTGAATCTTACCAATATTTTTCGTTTCATACGAATAGGCTGTTTCTGGAGCCAATGAAGCAGAAATAATCTGATCTTTTGTCATACGATTATAGTAAGAAGCATCCACTGTTAATCGGTTTCCAAAGAAGCTTCCAGAAAGTCCAAATTCATATTCAGTAGTCATCTCCGGTTTCAGGCTGCTACTCGGCAAAGTATTATTCGAAGTCATACCCATCACACCTCCGATAGGCATAGAAGTGTAATAGCCATTAATATCCTTAAAATTAGCAATCTGATACCAAGATGTAGTCTTATACACATTTGCATCATTACCTGTTTGTCCAAGAGCAGCACGCACTTTCAAGAAATCTACCTGATGTTCTTTTAAAGAAGGCAACATTTCCGTAATCAAGAATGAAACATTGGCACCTCCATAGAAAAAGCTGTTATTTCCAGCCGGAAGAGTAGAAGACCAGTCATTACGTCCTGACAAATTCAAGAACATCATGTCCTTGTATCCCAATTCAGCTTGTGCAAACGCACCAATCAGACGACGCAATTCTTTATATGTTACAGAAACAGCCGAAGAAGAAGTATTGTACAAGCTATACCAGTCAGCAACTGCCAAACCATCTACATATCCTCCACTATATCCATACGAACGCTGGTTCAAGTTCCATCCGGCCACTGCATTAATTGAAAAATCACTCACCTTATAGTCAGCGTTCAACAAAGCTGTAGCATCTATCTGACTACGGTTATAACGATATTCAGAGTAATAGCCTAATGACTCCGTAGCTCCACCAAGCTGACTGTAAGAGCCATTGGAGAAAGTAGTTTTAGGCTCCTGTGAGTTTGTACGGTTGTTAGAAAAGTCACCGCCCAAACGTCCTGTCGCCTTCAAGCCTTTCATAATTTCATAGCTCATCTCAATACGTCCATATACACGGTCATCCTGATAGTTACTTCTATAATTGTCAATCATATAATATGGATTGGTTGCATAGAAGGTATAATAGTTATCCAAATTATAACGCTCATCGTTATAATCCTTCATCTCACTATAATTCACATCTACAGCATGCTGCAACAACTCCATATACATATCATTACTACGACTGATATCCTTACGTACATAGTTCATGGTCATATCCAATGAAAATTTATCAATATTCATATAACCACGTAATGAAAATGTATTTCTGGAGAATTGGTCACCATTATTAGGTAAGATACCATTTGAAGACAGATTTCCGTATGAAGCTACAACTCCCACCTTATCATTACCATAACGAATGCTTACGTTATTATTCTTTTCAAAACCTGTCTGATAAAAATTTCTCAAGTTATGTTCTACGTAAGAGAATGGTTTTGTCATGGGAGTTTCCAACTGGTCTGATCCCCATTCATGTATGGTACCATCCAGGCGAGGTCCCCACGAACCGTTTTCACTTCTATTCCAGCTTCCCCATCCTTGTCCAAACAAATCCTGAGTCTGCATTACACGCAATACTTTTGAAGCTGTAAAAGAGCCATCGTATGTCACGGTCAATTTTTCTACCCCAGCTTTTTTTCGTTGTAATCATTACAACGCCGTTAGCTGCACGAGAACCGTACAGTGCCGTAGCAGAAGCTCCCTTCAAAATAGTTACAGATTCTACATCTTCTGAATTAATATCATTGGCAGCATTACCAAAGTCTGTAGTAGAACTGTCGTCTGTAGGGCTCCCACGGAAAGTTGAGTTATCATAGGTACTCCATCTACAATGTACAACGGGGAGTTATTATTCAATGAAGATATACCACGAATCAACACTTTCTGAGAAGTACCCGTGTTTCCTGCAGATGAAATTTGCACACCTGCTACTTTTCCACTTAAACCTCCCATCACAGAACCTGATTTACCCGCATCTATATCTTCTGACTTCATAGTAGTTGCTGCATATCCTAAGGTTTTCTCACTGCGCTTCATACCCAATGCTGTAACTACAACTTCATCCAATACCTCTGCATCACTTTTCAGGACCACATGCATAGGCGTGTTTTTTATCGCTACTTCCTTGCTTTTCATTCCCACAAATGAAACAATCAAGGTCTTACTGTCAGCTTTCACCCCTGAAATCATAAAGTTACCATCTACATCCGTAATGGTTCCCTGGGTAGTACCCTTTACCAATACTGAAGCCCCGACAATGGGCAATCCATCTTCTTCGGAAGTTACTACACCTTTTACAGTTACTCCTTGCGACCATGCTACACCCGTCCATACAAACAGCAGGGCCAGCATCAATGTTAGTTTTCTTTTCATAAATCCCTCCTTTGATTAAACATAAAAATAAATCTCATTCAGTTGATAATACTTCATAAATACATATTAAAACCTATTAACAACATCGCAAAGATATATATTTCTTCAAACAAACAACAAAATATTACTGAAAATAGAATTAAAAAGCAAAAAGATACAACAAAATCGAATATCAATTCATTTTTAATTCATAAATTAAAGAAATATGAAATATTCAATCAGGAATAAAAGATAAACCGTAAGAAAAATACATCGATTAATTTAAATAATTCAGAAATCAACACACAAAAAGAACAGACAGAATGATTAATTCAACAAGGATAATACGGAAGGTTTGTAAAATCAGAATTTAACAGAATGAAAATAAAAAAAGCCGCCCCAAAGGGACGGCTTTCAAAAAATATGTCAACAAAAAAATTAGTCGATATAACGTTCAATTGTCTGTGCACGGTCAGGACCTACAGACACAATCTTTATCGGAGTACCCAATTGTTCTTCCAAGAATGTGATATATGCATTGAATTCTTCCGGGAATTCATCTTCACTCGTCATCTTCGTCATATCTGTTTTCCAACCTGGGAGCTCAGCATATACAGGTTCTACTCCTTCTGTAATATCATACGGGAAATAGTCGATTTCTTCTCCGTTTACCTTGTATGCCACACAAGCCTTGATGGTATCAAATCCATCCAGCACGTCGCTCTTCATCAAAATCAGCTGAGTTACACCATTGACCATAATTGCATAACGCAAAGCAACCAAGTCAACCCAACCACAACGGCGTTCACGTCCTGTTACAGCTCCATACTCATGACCTAAATCACGAATTGTCTTACCTGTTTCATCAAAAAGTTCTGTAGGGAACGGACCTGAACCTACGCGTGTACAATATGCTTTCATAATACCATACACTTCACCAATCTTGTTAGGACCTAATCCCAATCCGGTGCAAGCACCTGCACAAATGGTGTTAGATGAAGTCACAAAAGGATATGAACCGAAATCCACATCAAGCATAGTTCCCTGAGCACCTTCACAAAGTACTGACTTACCTTCGTTCAGCAGACGATTGATTTCATGCTCGCTGTCTACCAGAGGGAACTGACGGAGATATTCGATACCTTCCATCCATTGCTTTTCCAGTTCGGTAATATCATATTCATAATTAAGGCTCTTCAGAATAGCTTCATGACGAGCTTTGGCAGCAGCATATTTTTCCTCAAAGTTATGCAGAATATCACCTACGCGCAATCCATTACGGCTCACCTTATCGGTATAAGTCGGACCAATACCTTTTCCGGTAGTTCCTACTTTTGAATCTCCCTTGGCTGCTTCGTATGCTGCATCCAGAATACGATGCGTAGGAAGAATCAGATGAGCTTTCTTAGAGATGTGCAAACGTTCTTTCAACGGATGTCCGCTTGCTTCCAACGCTTCAGCTTCTGCCTTGAACAAAGAAGGATCAAGTACCACTCCATTACCAATGATGTTCACCTTATCGCCCTGGAAAATTCCAGAAGGAATAGAACGGAGCACATATTTCTGACCTTCAAACTCAAGAGTATGTCCGGCATTCGGGCCTCCTTGAAAACGAGCAACCACATCGTAACGGGGAGTCAATACATCGACGACTTTACCTTTTCCTTCGTCGCCCCACTGTAAACCTAACAAAACATCTACTTTCATGATTCTTTATGTTTTATATATTCCTTATACTATTTCTTTTTCCGCTTGACCGCCATACACTTACTGCACAGTCCATAGATATAAAGGGAATAATGCGAAACATAAAATCCCTTCAACTTTGTCTGCGCAATAGCCTGCTTCAGGTTGCGTCCTCAAATTCCGACACCTTTCCGCAACAGGTACAAATCATGTGATGGTGGGTTTCATTATTATATGATCGTTCATACTGGGAAGTATTGCCAAACTGATGTTTGATGACCAGCCCTGCATCTATAAGGAGAATGATGGTATTGTACAAAGTAGCCCGGCTCACCCGGAACTTTTCCTTCTCCGCCATATAGCTGTACAACTCGTCTACATCAAAATGCCCCTTGATGGAATAGATAGTATCAAGTATAGCATACCGTTCAGGCGTCTTTCGATGTCCGTTCTTCTGCAAATACTCTGTAAGGATTTGTTTGACTGTATCTTTTATATTCTCTTCCATCCCAATAATCGTTCAGCGGTCAAAGTTATATTTTTTTGAGTAATTTAGAAAGATTACAAGCCATATTCTATCTCATTTTTTATTTCTTCTGCCACCATTTTGATTTCCGGCTTAGAAGATTTCAACAAATTCCCTAACATACGAAGTACGGTACGAGAATTTGTCTTTGACTGCAAGGCGAATTTATACACTGCTCTGGCTGCTACTTTACGCATTTCTGTTCCTCCTTCCAATACGGTAAAGGCCTGGTCCAAGAACTCCGCTTCTGCTCTTTCATTCAGTGTCCATCCCTTCATCAATAAACGAGTCATCAACAGATACCCGCACAGCTGGAAATATTCCCGCTCATCGGCTATCCATGGAAAGACCACTTCTGAAGCGTATGGCAAGCGCTGGAACAGATTCATAACCGTATATTCTGCCAGTTCCGGATAGCGCATGTCTTCTATCCATATTTCTGCGATTTCCCGACAGAATCCATCTACGGGCTGGAGCAATCCGGCCATAATCTTACATTCGCGGATGTTTTCTTTCCATAGAGCCTGTGCCAGCTCATGACTACACGGATAATCTGCCGCAATTTCTTTAATGCGGGGATATTCAATACCAAAGTTCAGTTTATAGTCAATACCTTTTTCACGCATACTTTGGGAAACCATTCCGTTCATAAACAAGCGGAATTTCGACTTTATTTCCCTGATTGTATCTTGTATTTCTGCCATAATCAAATAGTCAAATTAGAATAATCACGACCATAACGAAGCATCTGTTCGGTATAGCCTTCTGTATAATCAAGTTTTACATCCACAATACGCCCCTCGGCATCATATTGAGGTAAATATACCGGATTGACAAATCCTTTATAGGGTGCAAGATGCAGTGAACGGTAACGGTTCAGGATTTCCTCATGAAGCGTAGCATCCAGTTTCACGGCGTATTTCTCTACGAGGGCACGAGCTGCTTCATAATCGCCTTCGCTCTTTATGCGTTGAATCTCACTCAACAATGCGGCAAAAAGTCCGCGAAGCTGGAGATAGTCGTTGATTTTCACGTAAGTCTTCCCTTCTTTCTTCACCAGTTCCACCACATTCTTTGATTTACCGTTCTCCAAAGCCCAGCGAGCAATCAACTGACGGTTACGCATGTGAGCTTCTTCCAAATCACAGCCCGGTTCAATGCGTACCATCTGCGTAAGAAGTCCGTTCATCATATAAGCATAATATTCAGCCTTGTATGCTTCTTTATCGGGACTCAATCCCAGTTCCACCAGTTTTTCATCAGGCAAATAATACAAGCCAAACAAATCTGCACGTGCTTCTTCAATCGTAGAGCCATACGCTTTCAACGCATCCGGATCAACTCCGGGAAGTAATTTTCCTGAGCCATGTCCTACACATTCATGCAAGTCTGTATGGAGGTCACCTGTAATGTCGGCATATTTTTCCAGCAAGTCTTTTTCTTCCTGACTGTACACAAATTCTTCACGGAAGCCATTGCCTTTAGCCGCCTTGTTATAAGCGTCTGTCAAATTTCCGATAGTCACTGATTTTGACCCATGCAGACTACGAATCCAGCTTGAATTGGGCAAATTAATGCCTATCGCCGAACTTGGATATAAATCACCACCCAGCATAGCCGCTGTAATCACTTTAGCAGAAACTCCTCGCACCACCTCTTTCTTGAAGGAAGGAGACACCGGAGAGTGGTCTTCAAACCATTGTGCATGCTGGCTGATAATTTCCGTACGGTGAGTAGCTTCTTCATCCTTAAAGTTTACAATTGATTCCCAGCTTGCCTTCATGCCTAACGGGTCACCATAGCTTTCAATAAAGCCATTAACAAAATCTACTTTTGAGTTTGTATCCTTTAACCAGGCAATAGAGTAAGTATCAAATGTCTTCAAATCGCCCGTACGATAGAAGTCTATCAACAGACGGATGACTTCACGCTGTGCCTCATTTTCAGCCACTGTTTCCGCTTTTTCCAACCAGAAAATAATTTTTTGAATTGCCTCTCCATACATGCCGTCCAATTTCCAGACTTCTTCTTGCAGAACTCCATCTTTCTTTACCAATCGGCTATTCATTCCATACATTACCGGGTGAGGGTCAGCTGCTACTTTTTGCATGGCATAAAACTTCTCAGCCTCATCCTGAGTTACTCCTTCATAATAATTAGCAGCAGATGTCAATGACCAAATCTTCCCCATCGGCCTGATTTACCCGCTTGGGCATCACTTTAGGGTCAAACATGACAGGGAACAATTTGTCACACATCGCCTGAACTGACTCGCCATCCTGTAGAGGAAGAGAAGCAACATCTACCTGCTCTATGCACTCACGCAAAAATTCCGGTGAGAAAGCTGGCACAAACTTATCACACGCATAATGGTGATATATGCCACTGGAGAACCAAACGCGTTTCAGATAAACCTCCAGTCCCTGAAATTCCGGATTATTACGGTCGCCTGAATAAGACACATAAACCGCCTCCAACAGTTTTCGAATCTGTAGATTATACTTTCCGTTCTGGTCAAAAAGAATATCTCTTCCTTCCAAAGCGGCCTCTGAGAGGTAATAAATCAATTCTTTCTGCCGCAAAGACAAGTTTTCAAAACCTGCCACACGATAACGCAACAGCTGCAAATCGGCAAACTGTTCTACTATATAATTAAAATTTTCTGACATACTCATTTCAGCTCATTTTAGGCGTTATTACAACATAATTATACAAAAATCGTAGAAGTTTTTCGATTTCACAACAATAGTTCCGAAAACTTTATCAAAAACCTTTACATCCGCACAAAAACACGATAAAACGGTAACTCTTTATTTTTTTATATATCTTTGTGAGCAAAATTAAAAAACATGAGAGAACAAATGCTGAAAACACTCAAATCTTATTTTGGGTACACTTCTTTCCGTCCGCTTCAAGAAAAAATCATTTCTGCAATTCTTCAAAAGAAAGACGCATTGGTGCTCATGCCGACCGGAGGAGGAAAATCCATGTGTTATCAGCTACCAGCTCTGCTGATGGAAGGGACGACCGTTGTGGTTTCTCCATTGATTTCTCTCATGAAAGACCAGGTGGAGTCTCTACAGGCCAATGGTATCGTAGCCCGCGCTTTAAATAGCACGAACGATGATGCTACCAACGCCCAGCTCCATTTTGAATGTGTGCAAGGAAGAGTAAAACTTCTTTATATATCTCCCGAAAGACTGATGTCGGAAATAAACTACCTGTTACGCGACATCCACATTTCTCTATTTGCCATTGACGAGGCTCACTGTATTTCTCATTGGGGACACGACTTTCGTCCTGAATATACACAGCTGAAAGCCATACGGCAACATTTTCCCAATGTACCTGTAGTAGCTTTGACTGCCACTGCCGATAAAATAACCCGTGAAGACATCATACGGCAATTGGACATGCGCAACCCGGAAGTATTCATTTCTTCTTTCGACCGTCCAAACCTGAGTCTGGAAGTGAAAAGAGGGTATCAGCAAAAGGAAAAAATCAGGGCCATTGTCAAATTCCTGCGCAGACACCGTAATGAAAGCGGTATCATCTACTGTATGAGCCGCAACGGTACGGAGAAAGTAGCCCAGCTATTGGAAAATGAAGGGTTCGATGTAGGTGTTTACCATGCCGGTATGTCAAATGAGCAACGGGAAATGACGCAGGATGATTTCATCAATGACCGGGTACAGATTATCTGCGCAACCATTGCATTCGGTATGGGAATTGATAAATCTAATGTCAGGTGGGTAATCCATTACAACCTGCCCAAAAGCATTGAGAATTTTTACCAGGAAATCGGACGTGCCGGCCGCGACGGACTTCCCAGTGAAACATTACTTTTTTACTCTTTTGGCGATATTGTCCTGCTGTCGAAATTTGCAGCTGAAAGCAATCAGCAGGGAATCAACCTGGAAAAGCTAAACCGCATGCAGCAATATGCAGAATCGGACATTTGCCGCCGAAGAATTCTTTTGAATTATTTCGGAGAAACCATGAATCATGACTGCGGAAACTGTGACGTATGTAAAAATCCTCCTGAACGCTTCGATGGTACCATCATTGTACAAAAGGCTTTAAGTGCCATCGCCCGCGCCGACGAACAAATCGGTACCCGCACCCTGATTGATATTCTGAAAGGATATGCCAGCCAGGAGGTGATTGAAAAAGGGTACGACAAACTCAAGACATACGGTGCCGGAAGAGATGTTCCCGGAAAAGACTGGCAGGACTACTTGCTCCAGATGCTAAACTTAGGTTATTTTGAGATAGCCTACAACGAAAATAATCACCTGAAAATTACGGAAGCCGGAAAAAAAGTTTTATTCGGCAAGGAACGTGCACAGCTGATAGTCATTAAAAGAGAAGAAAGTTACGGAAAGAAAGGCTCTGCCAAAGAAAACAAAACAGCCTCTCCTGCCCCCTTATTCACTCCGACCGTATTTGAAAATGAAGATGAGGGCTTGTTTGAAGCACTTCGCCAACTACGCAAAAAGCTGGCCGATCAGCTGGCTATCCCTGCCTATATTGTGCTGTCCGATAAAACCTTGCACTTGCTTGCCCTGAAAAAGCCCGGTGATATGGAGGCATTTGGTGAAATCAGTGGAATCGGCGAATTCAAGAAAGAAAAATACGGGAAGGATTTCCTGGCTGTCATCAACGAATACCTAGGTAGAAACTAATGAGACAAACGGCTTCCGGTCCATACCGGACGGGCAAACGACTGCCCGGAAAATGCAGCACGTGTATAACTTGCTACAGGCAACATTTCCGGAAGATGCGCTTTGTCAAATGTCACAAAGTCCTCATACAGTACCTGCTCTGTATCCATGCCTATTTTCATCACCTTTTCATAAAGCGACTTACGGGAAGGTGCATTAAAAGCACAGGTATTCGAGTTCATCATACTATCTTCTGAAGGACGATAAGCCCCTTTCGGATAAGTGCAAGCTCCTTCATACACCCCTAAATGTTCGTTCTGGTAACGAGAATCTGTCAAAAAGGAAGCCCATAGTACGGTATCTTTCGATGCGGTAAAATCTACATTCTGTAACCATCCGTTAGCCTGCATTGTACGTATCCGCTGTATTTCCAATGTAGAAATGCTTCCTTTGTCCGAATATACATACTCGTCTTCCAGCTTACCTAAGCCATGTCCAATCGCCTCATGTACTAACACCTGACGAAAATGTTCGCTATCAAGGTTATCAATCACCGGACAATAAGCTATAGCAAATTCCACCAATTTATTATTCTTACCCTGATACCCCCAATAAGTAGTTCCTGCGTATGCTGACGTGTTCAGTATCACTACAGCCAGACTGTTTTCTTT
>ENA-OPZC01000162-OPZC01000162.1-human-gut-metagenome-genome-assembly--contig:-NODE-162-length-13209-cov-1.252561_pt1 | contig 13209 bp, 9 predicted proteins | sample MGYA00242477_ERZ504491 | MGnify/ENA primary metagenome ERZ504491 (study PRJEB26092, sample SAMD00036249) | human gut metagenome | host: Homo sapiens | study: EMG produced TPA metagenomics assembly of... | reverse complement strand
TGTAGTGATGATGACAATAGTGATGTTCCTGAAAACACACATTTGGTTTCAAAAGAAGTACAGGCTGCATTTAATGCAAAATATCCGCAAGCCAAAGACGTGGAATGGGAGCTGAAAGGTGATTATGCTGTAGTAGATTTTTATTGGGATGGTGGAGAGCATTCTGCATGGTTCAATCCGTTATCGGCTGCCTGGTATATGACAGAAACAGATGTTCGTTATGAAAATCTTCCCGAACCTGTACTTGCTGCCCATAAAGCAGGCAAATATGCTGATTGGCGGGTGGATGATGTGGATAAGTTGACTCGTGAGGGAATGGAAACTCTTTATGTCATTGAGGTGGAGAAAGGAGAATCCGAGCTGGATTTGTTTTATTCGTCTACAGGCATATTGGTAAAAACTGTTGTAGATACCGGACACGAAGAAGATTATGATGATTATTTGCCGCAGCCTGATGCAAACGGCATTATAGCTATTGTCAAGCAGAAATATCCCAATGCGACAATTGTAGAAATAGAACGTGAAAAAGGTTTGCAGGAAGTTACTATTTTAGATGAAAACAAAGAGAAAGAGGTTTATTTCAATGAGCGGAACGAATGGATGGGAACAAGCTGGGATGTACAGGTGGCAAATTTACCGGAAGCGGTAAAAAAATCGGTTATGGAAAAATATTCAGACTATGTGATAGATGATGCTGATTATGTGGTGACACCTGATAATGAATGGTATATACTTGATTTGGAAAACAAACAGATCGATAAAGAGCTTAAAGTAAAGGTAGATAAGGACGGCGTTTGGTTGTAATTTTATTATCCCCTAGGCTATGCTAGGTAAACAGGCGGATGTTTCATAGGGCCGGACAGCTTTGGGGTTTTTAAACATTATGATTTTTGTGGCAGGCAGTTGAAATGTGAATTTGTATTTCTGTTATACATTTTTTGTGATTTTGATGAGAGAGTAAAAGATGAATGTGGAAAAATAGATTTGTATGATATACGATATTCAGTTACATTTGCATTTAGAATAAAAAAACAGCATGATGGAAACAGGATTAACTTATACTTCGACTGTTGTCGTTTCAAAAGAAAATGTAGCTGCCACCATGGGTAGCGGCGATTTGAATGTGTTTGCCACTCCCGCTATGGTGGCGTTGATGGAGAATGCTGCCATGAGTGCCGTGGCAGATGAGTTGCCTGAAGGTTCCACTACAGTAGGGGCCATGATGACACTACTCATATCAAGCCCTCGGCTGTGGGAGACACGGTTTCGGCTACTGCCGTATTAAAAGAGGTGGAAGGCAGAAAACTTACTTTTGAAGTGCGGGCGCAAGATAGCAAGGGCGTGATTGGAGAAGGTACACATGTACGTTATATTGTGGACAAAGAGAAGTTTATGAGTTAAATTGTCTTAATAATTATTTGAAATTATGCCACAACTGAGAGCTTCCCTTCTTTTGTGATTCTGAATATTATTTGTTCCGATAACGGGAAATCAAGTAGAGGAATGAAGAACGTGCTTTAATAAAAAATATTTAAGGAGAGCAAAACGAATGACAATCTGAAAAAGAGTGTCATGGAGTTCTGCCCTCCTTCTTTTATTCTTGCAGCGCCAAGATATATTCGTATAACTTCTTATAAAACGGATGTTTCGTCAGCGTAGAGGCATCTCCTAATATAATAAGTTTCATGCGTGCACGTGTAATTGCTACATTCATTCGTCGCAAGTCATTTAGAAAACCAATTTGTCCCTCTTCATTTGCACGTACTAAACTGATGAGGATAACGTCTCGTTCCTGTCCCTGAAAACCATCTACCGTATTGATGGTGATAAGGTGTCGGTAAGGCTTGAAGAAAGCATCTCGTTTTATCAGTTGACGGAGATATTGTACTTGTGCTTTATAAGGAGAAATCACTCCCACATCAATCCGTTCTTCCAGAAAACGGTCTTTACCTATTTTATTGATATAGTTGGTGAGTTGGGAAATGGAGAGTGCCGCCTCCTCTTTATTGATACGGCCGAAGCTTTCACCCACAAACTCTTCGTTGCATTCCATTCCTTCCGTATTTATCCATTCTATCGGTGTGTCATAGTCCAATATACTCCGATATTTTACTTCGGGAGCTGATTTCAGTTCACCCTGATAGAACCATTCTGAAGAGAAACGCATAATTTCGTCATTCATTCTATATTGTACCTTTAACAAGGATACAGTGTCGGGTTTGTTGTCTGCAATCTCCTGCATCAGTGTCCGGTCTAATCCTCCACGAGCTGCTTCCATGCATTTAATGGTAGGAGGAAGCTGGCAATAATCACCGGCCAGAATGACACGGTCTGCTTTGCGGATGGCAATCCAGCAGGCAGGTTCTAGAGCTTGTGCGGCTTCGTCTATGAATAAGGTACTGAATTTGCGTCCTGTCAATATTCGGTTGGCGGAACTTACCAGTGTGCAGGCTATCACACGTGCTTCGCCGAACAATGCTTCGTTGATGCGAATTTCCAGTTCGGTGGCACGGTCTTTCAGTGAGTTTATTTTCTGTCGGATATTCTCACGCTCCGCTCCTTTGCGCGAACGTCCGTAGAGCTCGCGTATTGCTTTTCGGATACTCCATAATTGCGGATAATCGGGATGGCTTTCAAAACGGCGTTCATAGGTAAAAGCAAGCATTTTGTCATTGACGCGGGTGGGATTACCAATACGGAGAACGGGAACACCCCGGTCCACCAGTTTCTCGCTAATCCAGTCTACAGCCATATTGCTTTGTGCGCAAACCATCACTTGATTTTCCCGGTGAAGGGTCTCGTAAATGGCTTCTACCAATGTGGTAGTCTTACCGGTTCCGGGCGGACCGTGGACTATAGCAACATCTTTGGCATGCATCACTTTATTTACTGCTTCCTCCTGCGTATTGTTTAACCAAGGGAAACGGGTGAAGCCGAAACTGAAAGTTTCCGCCTTTTGGTTGCCATGAAAAATCTCACGTAACTCTGCCAGGCGATTCCCTTTTGCCTTGAGGACTTGTCCCAACGCTTCGAACATCAACCGGTAACTGGTTTCATCAAAATAAAGCTGTACTCCCAATTGTAGCTCGGTTGCCTGTATGCTGAGCAATGCATCTGCCGAGGGGAGAACGATTACCATTCGGTCTTCGTCCACGTAGTTGACAGTTGCCGTAAAATTGAAATAATGTAATTGGCCTGATGCATTTTGCGTAAAAAAGCATACCGGACGGCCGAATTCAAATACATGTTCTATGTCTTTGTCTTCTTGCCTTTCAACTTCTACAACCAATTGATTCAATGAGTTATAATAGCTTCTGCCTGCCGATATAGGATACCAGCACATACCCCGTTTCACTTTGCGACCGATGCCCATTGCTTCAGTCTGTTGCCTGAAAGTCTCTTTTTCGTAATCATATTCTAATTTTAGTAACAACTCTTTGCGTTGTAGTTTGTTAATTATATTAGAAAGGGGTATATGTTGGTTCATAATGATGCTTTTTTCTATAAGAATTGCAAAGATAATAATAATCCTTTAGGTAGGACTTTATGTTTTATTTTGTTAAACGTATTATAGATTACGCAAGAATTCAATTCTTTTTTCTATCTTGCCAAAAATAAAAAGAATCTAAAACTGTAATAATTATAAATAGTAAAAGGTATGGTATATGACTTGGACATGTTAAAGGCCTTTTATGCTTCTTTCGAAAAGAAGATAGGTCGGGTAAGAGCCGTGTTGCAGCGTCCGCTGACATTGGCTGAGAAAATTCTGTATACACATCTTTATGATGATTCTCAACTGAAGAATTATGAACGTGGCGAGGACTATGTGAATTTCCGTCCCGACCGCGTGGCTATGCAAGACGCGACGGCGCAAATGGCATTGTTGCAATTTATCAATGCAGGAAAGGATTCCGCTGCCGTACCTTCTACTGTGCATTGTGACCATTTGATTCAGGCATATAAAGGAGCGGGCCCGGATATTGCAACGGCTACGGAAACCAACCGTGAGGTATACGATTTCTTACGAGATGTTTCTTCGCGTTTCGGTATCGGGTTTTGGAAACCGGGAGCAGGAATCATTCATCAGGTGGTACTCGAAAACTATGCTTTTCCCGGGGGAATGATGGTGGGGACGGATTCTCATACCCCCAATGCCGGAGGATTGGGAATGGTGGCAATCGGAGTCGGTGGTGCCGATGCTGTGGATGTAATGACCGGTATGGAATGGGAGTTAAAGATGCCGAAACTGATTGGAGTTCATTTGACCGGAAGCTTGAATGGATGGCTTCGCCAAAGGATGTGATTCTGAAATTGGCCGGTATTCTGACCGTGAAAGGTGGAACGAATGCCATTATAGAATATTTTGGAGAAGGGACAGCTTCACTTTCGGCAACCGGTAAGGCTACTATCTGCAATATGGGTGCAGAGGTGGGGGGCTACCACATCCTTGTTCCCCTATGACGACCGGATGGCTGTGTATCTGAAAGCTACCGGAAGAGAGTCTGTAGCAGAGATGGCCGGAAAAGTGGCAAATGATTTATGTGCCGATGCTGAGGTTGTTGCCAATCCTTCTGCTTTCTACGACCGTGTGATTGAAATTAATTTGTCCGAGTTGGAACCTTATATCAACGGGCCGTTTACACCGGATGCCGCAACACCTATTTCAGAGTTTGCCGAAAAGGTATTGGTTAATGGTTATCCGCGTAAGATGGAAGTCGGGCTGATAGGTTCATGTACCAATTCATCTTATCAGGATTTAAGTCGGGCTGCTTCCATTGCCCGTCAGGTAGCTGAAAAACATTTGGCTGTGGCTGCTCCTTTGATTGTCAATCCGGGTTCTGAACAGATTCGAGCTACCGCCGAGCGTGACGGGATGATTGATGCTTTCCAAAAGATTGGGGCTACTATTATGGCGAATGCTTGCGGTCCGTGCATCGGACAGTGGAAACGCCATACCGATGATCCTGTCCGCAAAAACTCGATTGTCACTTCTTTCAACCGTAATTTTGCCAAACGTGCTGATGGTAATCCGAATACACATGCATTTGTGGCTTCTCCTGAATTGGTATTGGCTCTGACTATTGCCGGTGATTATGTTTCAATCCGTTGAAAGATACGTTGATAAATCAAGAAGGCGAGAAGGTGAAATTGAGCGTTCCCGAGGGAGATGAATTGCCGTCGGCAGGTTTCACTCAAGGTAATCCCGGTTATTTGGCTCCTGCCGGTGCACAGGTAGAAATTAAGGTGAATCCCGAATCACAGCGTTTGCAGTTATTGGCTCCGTTTCCGGCATGGGATGGAAAGGATTTTACGGATATGCCTTTACTGATTAAGGCTCAAGGTAAATGTACCACAGACCATATTTCGATGGCAGGCCCGTGGCTGCGTTTCCGTGGTCATCTGGAAAATATTTCGGATAATATGCTGATGGGGGCGGTGAATGCTTTCAATGGTGAAACGAACAAGGTGTGGAACCGATTGACAAATACCTATGAGAGTGTATCGGGCGCGGCTAAGCAATATAAAGCGCAAGGCATCGGGTCTATGGTAGTTGCGGAGGAAAATTATGGAGAAGGTTCCAGTCGTGAACATGCTGCTATGGAGCCTCGTTTTCTGAATGTAAAGGTTATTTTGGCAAAGAGTTTTGCCCGCATCCATGAAACGAATCTGAAGAAGCAGGGAATGCTGGCGGTGACTTTATAGACAAAGCGGACTATGACAAGATTCAAGACATGATTTGATTACCGTCAGCGGATTGGCGGACTTTGCTCCCGGAAGAAATCTGACTGTGACTTTACACCATGAAGATGGCACTCAGGATAGTTTTGAAGTACAGCATACTTATAATGAACAGCAGATAGGTTGGTTCCGTGCCGGCTCTGCTCTAAATGCAAGATAAAAGATGAAAAGACAGTACCTTATATTACAGGAGACGGAGTGGGAGTAGAAATCACTCCCGCTATGCAAGCCATAGTGAATGCGGCCGTGAAGAAGGCGTATGGCAATGAACATGAAATAGAATGGATGGAAGTGCTGGCAGGTGAACGTGCTTTCAACGAAACAGGTTCCTGGTTGCCGGATGAGACGATGGAGGCTTTCAAGAAATATGGTGTGGGCATAAAAGGTCCGTTGACTACTCCGGTAGGAGGTGGTATCCGTTCCTTGAATGTGGCTTTGCGTCAGACGCTGGATCTGTATGTGTGTCTGCGCCCCGTACGTTGGTTCAGCGGAGTGGTATCTCCGGTGAAAGAGCCTCAGAAGGTGGATATGCATATTTTCCGCGAAAATACGGAAGATATTTATGCAGGTATAGAATGGGAAGCAGGTACGCCGGAAGCTGAGAAGTTTTATCGTTTTTTGCATGATGAAATGGGAGTGGCTAAAGTGCGCTTTCCCGAAAGTTCTTCGTTTGGCGTGAAACCGGTGTCCAAAGAAGGAACGGAACGTCTGGTACGTGCGGCATGTAAATATGCTTTGGAGCATGGCTTGCCGTCAGTGACGTTGGTGCATAAAGGAAATATCATGAAGTTTACTGAAGGCGGCTTCAAGAAATGGGGATATGAACTGGCGGAACGTGAATTCGGAGATGCCATTGCGTCAGGCAAGTTGGTGATAAAAGACTGCATAGCCGATGCATTCTTGCAGAATACGTTATTGATTCCCGAAGAATATTCGGTGGTGGCTACCTTGAATTTGAACGGAGATTACATCTCGGATCAGTTGGCTGCCATGGTAGGCGGCATCGGAATTGCCCCCGGAGCGAACATCAATTACAATACCGGTCATGCCATTTTTGAAGCAACTCACGGTACGGCTCCCAATATTGCCGGAAAGGATGTGGTGAATCCTTGTTCATTAATCCTATCGGCTGTCATGATGTTGGAACATTTTGGCTGGAATAAGGCGGCGGAGCTGATAGTGAATGCCTTGGAATCCAGTTTTGGCGAGGGACGTGCCACACATGACCTTGCTCGTTTTATGCCCGGAGGTGTCTCGCTTGGCACGTCGGCATTTACAAAAGAAATAATAGAAAGAATAAACTCCTAAAAACTCACGGATATGAAGAAAGAATATATCATTTACAAACTCTCCGAGGAAATGAAGAATGCGACCCGGATTGAGAACGAATTGTTCAAGAAGTTTGATGTAAAGCGCGGATTGCGTAACGAAGATGGCACCGGTGTTTTGGTAGGGTTGACCAAGATAGGCAATGTAGTAGGGTATGAACGTATTCCCGGCGGAGGATTGAAGCCGATTCCCGGCAAACTTTTCTATCGTGGGTATGATTTGGAAGATTTGGCACATAGTATCATTAAGGAGAAACGTTTTGGTTTTGAGGAGGTGGCTTATCTGTTATTGTCCGGTCATTTGCCTGACAAGGAAGAGTTGGCGTCTTTCTGTGAGTTGATTAATGACAATACTCCGTTGGAACAGAAGACCAAAATGAATATCATTGAGTTGGAGGGAAATAACATTATGAACATTCTGGCCCGTAGCGTGCTTGAAATGTACCGTTTTGACCGCAGGCGGATGATACTTCGCGTGATAACCTGATGCGTCAGAGTATTGACTTGATATCCAAGTTCCCGACCATTATTGCATACGCTTATAACATGTTGCGCCATGCCACGTATGGTCGTTCGTTGCATATCCGTCATCCGCGTGAAAAACTGTCTATCGCAGAAAACTTCCTGTATATGTTGAAAAAGGATTATACGGAACTGGATGCGCGTACGCTTGATTTGCTGTTGGTACTTCAGGCTGAACACGGAGGTGGTAATAACTCTACTTTTACCGTCCGTGTAGTTTCGTCCAGCCGTACGGATACTTATTCGGCCATAGCCGCAGGTATCGGCTCGTTGAAAGGTCCGCTTCATGGAGGGGCAAATATCCAGGTGGCGGATATGTTCCATCATTTGCAGGAAAATATCAAGGATTGGACCAATGTGGACGAAATTGATACTTACTTTACCCGTATGTTGAATAAGGAAGCGTATGATAAGACCGGTCTGATTTATGGTATCGGTCATGCGGTCTATACGATATCCGATCCTCGGGCCATCTTGTTGAAAGAATTGGCTCGTGATTTGGCAAAAGAAAAAGGTAAGGAAGAAGAATTTGCCTTCCTGGAATTGTTGGAGGAACGTGCCATTGCTATGTTCGGAAAGATTAAGAATAACGGCAAGACGGTGTCCAGCAATATCGATTTCTATTCAGGTTTCGTATATGAAATGATTGGTCTGCCACAGGAAATATTTACACCTTTGTTTGCGATGGCTCGTATCGTGGGGTGGTGCGCACACCGCAATGAGGAGCTGAATTTTGAAGGAAAACGCATTATTCGTCCGGCATACAAGAATGTGTTGGAAGAACTGGAATATGTGCCTTTGAAACAGAGATAACGGTTTAGAGGCACCTCGGTTGGCGATAAGCTTTGGTATTATTGTTTTAGCTTGGCGGCAATGAGGTCTGTATTGTTGTAAAGAAAAGTGAGATATCTTCGTGGACAAAGTAAGATATGTTTCCGAGCAAAGTAACACCACGTACATGTTCCACGAAGATATTTTACTTTTTTCAGTGAGATATGGTCGTTCATAATACTCTATATAGAGTACCTTGAAAAATCCTTCAAATCTTTCAGCATGCTCGCAAATGCCCTGCCCGTCGGCTTTTCGGCTGAAGAATTGGGCTCGGGAATCCTTCAGCCGGGATTGGAATCCTTCAGCCAGACCGGTGTCTTTCCAGTTCTTAGGGAATTGGTTTTCTGAAGGATATTTTCCGGCTGAAACATTTCACAATGCATATCCTTCAGCCGGAATGCCGACGGGCAGGGCGTTTGCGGAATGGCTGAAAGATCTGAAGTAAAAATAAGGCGTTTCGGCATGTAGATACCGTTATGGGAAAAAACAACAGGTCAAATTTTAAAAAGCTCTTGTTCTTTCAATGAAAACGTCTTGTTCTTTTCTGAAAAGAACAAAGCCTTTAAAAAAAAAGAACAAGACGTTTGAAAGGTTAGTAACGTGTATGCCGGAAGGTTAATAACGTGTGGGATGATACGTTACTATTGAATATTTTACAATTATAATTCATTATATTGCATACTATACATATCAAAACCGTCAGCCCAATAATTGCGTTTGATTTCATTCAGTGTGAATCCTTGCTTTTCATAGAATTTATATGCTAATTGCGAGGTTCGGACTGTTAGTTTTTTGATACTGGGAATAGCCTTTAAAACCTCAATTCTGTATCTTAAAAGCTTTTTACCTAAAGATTTGCCTTGATAGTCGGGATGCATAATATCCCAACTTATTTTTCCAATGGTTCTTTTTTCTGCGAAATTTATCCCGCCGCATCCAACCACTTTCCCGTCAACGAGCAAGACATAATAGAGCTCTATTCCTTTATCCAAATAATTGCTCAAATCATTAACCTCCTCTTTTGCAAAGAAGTTGGGTGTGTTTAATTTAATTAAATTCATGACAACTTCTTTATCTGTCGTCAAATATTCTCTAATTACAATTGAATTATCTTGTGTCATAGAACTTTCGTTTGAAATTTATTGGTAAAGATAGTGATAAAACGAGAGTTAGAGCGGATAGGTTCAAGAAGGTTGAAAATAAAAGGTTTTAGCGAGAATTTGACTGCAAAGATGAACCCAAGCGAAACCCTTCTCAAAGCCAATTGAAACCGGAGTTGCGTTACCATCCCGTTACTCTGTTCCGAATGGTAAAGGCGGTTTTGGGAGGATTTCAAAACGCTGAATTACAGGCACGATTCGGGAATCTTCGACTGTAAAAACGGTCGGATTTTCGGATTTTGGGCTTGCTGCCGTGAAAAAAATCTGTTTTCCGCCTCGATTGCACTGATTCGCTGCGGTCTGCATTTCGTCGAACAGCTCTACAAGTAATAATTTTGTTTCATTAAAAATCGTAGAGTTATGAGATCGACATTCAAAGTTTTGTTTTATCTGAAATGCAATGCCCCGAAAAAGGACGGGCTTATTCCCGTCATGTGCCGTATCACGATAAACGGCAAAATAGCCCAGTTCAGTTGCAAGCTGGACGTGGAGGAGAAGTCGTGGAACGTGGAGTTAGGCCGTGTCTCCGGCCGCAGCATCGCTGCACAGGAGACCAACCGTATGCTGGATAAAATCCGTGTAGGTATCAACCAAGCCTACCAGAAGATCGCCGACCGGGATAATTATGTTACCGCCGAGAAAGTGCGCAACGCCTATCTCGGTTTGGGGATGAACCATGAAACACTACTGGCGGTATTCCGTCAGCACAACGAGGATTACGGGAAGCAGGTGGGCAAGCTCAAAAGCCCGCGCAGCTATTGGAAATGCTGCACCATGTACAAACACCTCTCGGAGTTCGTCGAAAAGCGGTATAAGGTCAGCGACATCGCGTTCAAAGAGCTTACTCCGGCATTTATCACGGACTTCGAGTTGTTCCTGCGGGTAGAAAAGAATCACTGCAACAACACGGTCTGGTCTTATATGATGCCGTTCCGGAAAATAATCTATATGGCCGTCAATAACGGTTTGTTGCAGCGCGACCCGTTCTTCGCGTACAGCATCACGAAGGAGGAGACCAAACGGGGTTTTCTGACCCAAGAGGAAATCACACTCCTGATCAACGGCACATTCAAAAAGAAAAGCTACGAGCTGATCCGCGATCTGTTCATCTTCTGCACCTTTACGGGTTTGAGCTGGACGGATATGGCGAACCTGACGAAAGCCAACCTGCGCACCTCGTTCGACGGGCATCTGTGGATCGACACGAACTGCCAGAAAACAGGCGTCGAAACGAATATCCGGTTGTTGGACGTTGCCAGACACATCATCGAGAAATACGACGGCATGGCCGAAAGGGACAAACTGCTGCCAGTTCCCTGTTACGCCAACTGCAAGAACGGCATCAAAGCAATAGCGAAGAAGTGCGGTATCGAAAAGAACGTCACGTGGCATCAAAGCAGGCATATTGAATTGCCTTTGTCGCTGAATTTGAATAGATTGCAAAGATTAGTTTCTTGATAAGTAACGATTTGGAAACGAGTGAAGTTCTGTATTTTACCTCGTCTTGCATTAAATCAAAAGAACGCCTTTTTGCAATGCAAAGATAGTGATTAGAATTGATTTACAATAAACTTCATCCTGCAAAATCGCAGATTCCTGTGCATTTTTATTGTTCAAATACTGCTAACTTCACTAAAAATGAGTAACTTTGCAAACTAACAAGTATTGGTTTTGCCATGGTTATAAGAACGATAAAATTGACATCACTATTTGTCAATACGGAAAATTATAGATTTGAGCCTTTATCATCACAAAAAGAAGCAATAGATAAGATGATAGAGGATCAAGGGGATAAATTATATTCTCTTGTGGACGATATTGTAACCAATGGTCTTAGCCCCGTCGATTTGATTATTGTAACACCCAACGAAGACAGCAATAAGTATGTTGTACTTGAAGGAAATAGGCGAATAACGTCATTAAAACTATTAAATAATCCGACACTAATAGATGACAAATACTCTCCTTTAAGGAAGAAATTTCAGAAATTACAAAAAGAAAAACCTAATGCTATTTCTGAATTGAAGAATATTGCTTGTGCTGTTTTTGAAACCCCTACTGAAGCTGATATATGGATAAAACGTAAACACTCTGGAGAACTTAATGGTATCGGAACTGTCACTTGGAACGCTCAACAAAAGCAAAGATTCGAGGAGAAGACAGAAGGAAAATCATCAATTCCATTGCAAATTATCACTTTGCTGAAATCACAAGAAGAGGTTTCTGATACGATTAAGGATTCATTATCTAAATTAAACATTACCAACTTGCAACGTTTGATGTCGGATCCATATGTTAGAGAACACCTTGGCTTGGAAATTAACAATGGAATTTTAGTTTCAAAGGTTAAAGTGTCCGAAGTCATTAAGGGGCTTTTAAAAGTTGTTACAGACATTCTGAATCCGGAATTCAAAGTTTCTGATATCTATAACAGAGAAAAAAGAAAGCAATATATTGATAATTTTGACAAGAGTCAAAAGCCAGATTTGTCTAATGAAGCATCTGAACAATGGAGTGTTCAAGATATTGAAAACAATAAAGAACAAGCATCAAGAAATAGCGAGAAACAAGAAATAAAAGGGGATAAAAACAGGAAACAAGAAACAGAGGAGCTTTAGTGCCCAAGTCTTTGAATTTACATATCAGTAACCCGAAAATTAATAAAATTTTCGAGGAGCTAAAACATGTTCAGGTCAAGACATGCCCCAATGCATCTTCAGTCCTTTTAAGAGTATTTTTAGAACTATCTGTTGATGCCTATTTGGAGAAATTTGATTTAGTAAGAAACAATGCTATTACAGCTTGTTCTTCTGGTGAAAGTTTGCAAGGGAAAGTTGGTAAAGTCTTAAATCATATGACCCAATTAGGAACAATGAGTAATGACTTATCAAAGGGCATAAGGTCTGAAATAAATGATAAAAATTCAGTTCTTTCAATCGAATCATTGAATGCATATGTTCATAACGAGTTTTTCTACCCTAAAGCAGATAATTTGATTACTGGATGGGACAACATAGAAAGTTTTTTTATCCAATTGTGGGAATCAATAAAAAATAAAGAATAATATTATGGAATTTCTATCACCTTTAAGATACCCTGGCGGTAAGGCTAAAGTTGCTGATTTCGTACAATGCTTAATCAAAGAAAACGCATTGCTCGATGGCACTTATGTTGAACCATATGTTGGAGGTGGTTCCGTTGCATTATCTTTGCTCTTTAATGAATATGTCAGCGACATACATATAAATGATAAGGATATATCTATTTATGCCTTTTGGTATAGTGCCTTAAATAACGTGGATGCTCTCTGCAAGATGATAAAGGATACTCCTTTAAATGTTGAAACTTGGTTTAAACAAAAAGAAATTCAATCCAATAAAGAGAATTCTGACTTGTTAGAATTAGGCTTTTCTACATTCTTCTTGAATAGGACTAATCGCTCAGGAATCTTGAAAGCAGGAGTCATTGGCGGTTATGACCAAACTGGAAATTATAAGATTGATGCAAGATTCAACAAAGAAGATTTGATAAAAAGGATTCAACGTATAGCAGATTATGCAGATAGAATCCATTTAACAAATGAAGATGCTGTTTCTTTAGTACAACGGTTAAAAAATGAATTACCGTAT
>ENA-OPZC01000159-OPZC01000159.1-human-gut-metagenome-genome-assembly--contig:-NODE-159-length-13422-cov-1.373298_pt1 | contig 13422 bp, 10 predicted proteins | sample MGYA00242477_ERZ504491 | MGnify/ENA primary metagenome ERZ504491 (study PRJEB26092, sample SAMD00036249) | human gut metagenome | host: Homo sapiens | study: EMG produced TPA metagenomics assembly of... | reverse complement strand
CCGAAATAGAAAGGGAATAAAATCCCTAAACCAAACTATTTACTAATTTAACCTTATAAATCTATGCAATTCTACCAGAAAAGAAGGGAAAATTGTGTAAAGACACACGTAATTTTGAAAAAAGCCTCTTTTTATGCATGTCTTACACTATTTGCCGGAATGGCTTTCCCAATGCCTTTGTGGGCTTCGCAGTCAACTGCCATCGTGCAACAGCATGTCAAACAAATTACGGGTATCGTAAATGATGCAAGCGGAGCTCCTGTAATCGGTGCCAATGTAGTACAAGTGGGAAGCACCAACGGTACTATTACAGATGTGGATGGCAAATTCACATTAAATGTACCCGTAGGGGCTAAACTGAAAGTTTCGTATATCGGTTACAACGACCAACAAATTACCGTAGGCAACAGCAACAGTTACACCATTATCTTGAAAGAAGATACAGAATCTTTAGATGAAGTGGTAGTAGTAGGATACGGTACTCAAAAAAAAAGTAAACCTGACAGGTTCTGTGGCAACCATCTCATCCGATAAGCTAGTCAACCGCACCAGTGCCAATGTCACCAACATGCTGGCAGGACAAATGCCAGGTGTCACCATTATCCAAAATACCGGCCAGCCGGGAGCTGATGCCGGAGTACTGCGTGTGCGTGGTCTAGGAACTATGGGAGATGCCAGTGCCATGGTTGTGGTAGATGGAGTAGAGTCTACCATGAGTAGCGTGGACCCCAACGATATTGAAAACATCTCTATAATTAAAAAGATGCAGCCGCCTCAGCCATTTATGGTGTACGTGCTGCCAATGGTGTTATTCTTATCACAACCAAAAAGGGAACCAAAGGACGTGCCATTGTATCTTACGATGGATATGCAGGCTGGCAAAGTGCCTCACGTATGCCCAATTTTTTGGATTCTTACAATTATGCAGTGCTGATGAATGAAGCTTACACCAATGACGGTTTGAAAGGTCCGTATGACGAAACAGCCCTACAAAAGTTCAAAGACGGAAGTGATCCCGACTTTTATCCCAATTCCGACTGGCTGGGTACGCTATTAAGTGAAAACGGCCTGTTCAACAACCACCACTTGAGTATCAAAGGCGGTGGAGACAAAGTAACTTACTCGCTGGCATTCAACTATCATGATAAAGACGGATTGATAGTCAATACCAACTACAACAAGTTCAATGTACGTGCCAACATTGACGCTCAGATAAACAGTCGTCTGAAACTGACTACAAATATGGCGGTATACCGCAGTAATATGACTGCTCCGGCGGCAGGTATCAGCAACCTGATGCACTATGCTTTCCGTGAGACTCCGGTTACTCCCATCCAATTGAGCAACGGCAACTATGCTTTATTCAAAAACGAGCACAACTCCGTAGCCTATGCACGTGAAGGAGGAACCTACAAAGAGATAAACAGCAATTTCCAAGGTAACGTAGGAATGGAACTGGACATCATAGACGGACTGAAACTGAGAGGAGTCGCCGCCTCGACTTTCAACCTGACCGACAATCCCACCCACGTCAATACTATGACATTCTATCAGGCAGGTTCAGACACACCGGTAAAGAAAACCACTAACTCCATCACAGAATATGACATCAAAAGTATGGAACTGAACTTGCAAGCTTATCTGGACTATAATAAAACCTTCGGCAAACACACAATAGGAGCCTTATTAGGTTACTCACAAATTTATAAACAGACACGCTACCTGCAAGCTTACCGTAAGAACCTGCCCAACTCCAATTCGCTGGACCAGATCAACGCCGGTGAAGTGACAGGACAGACAACATACGGTACAGAAATAGAATACGCCCTCCGCTCAGCTTTCGGACGCGTGAATTATTCATACGATGACCGCTATCTGCTAGAAGCCAACCTGCGTTATGACGGCACTTCACGCTTCCCCAAGAACAACCGCTTCGGCGCATTCCCCTCTTTCTCCATCGGATGGAGAATATCGGAAGAAGAGTTCTTCAAAGCCGATTGGGTGGATAATTTGAAACTACGTGCATCATGGGGATTGCTAGGTAATCAGGAAACCGTAAACTCGGACAACAGTTCTAACTATTATCCGTATCAGAACACCTATCTGTTCGGTTATGACTATAGTTTCGGCAACACTTTGACTCCGGGTATTTCCATTTCCAACCCGATGGCTAACCAAGATATTACGTGGGAGAAAACCGATCAATGGAACGTAGGTGTGGACGCCGCTTTTTGGGGCAATAAACTGACATTGGGCGCAGACTGGTTCCGCAAGGAAACACGGGACATATTACTGCAACTTCCAGTTCCCAACATGATGGGAGTCAGCGCTCCGATGCAAAATGCCGGTGTAGTGCGTAATACCGGTATCGAACTGCAACTGGGACATAACAACCGTATCAATGATTGGAGCTATTCTATCGGAGCCAATTTCAGCTATGTAACTACCAAAATCATGGATTTGAAAGGCGGTGACACACCGGGACAATCCGTAGGCGACCCACTGTGGGCATATTACGGCTACGTATGCGACGGCATCTTCCAAAACGAAGAAGAGATCAAGAATCATCCTACACAGAGCATGGGTACTCCGGTTCCGGGTGACTTAAAATACCGTGACCTGAACGGAGACAAAGTAGTAGACAGCAAAGACCGGCAAGTATTGGGTTCCTACTTCCCGAAAATCAACTTCGGTCTGAATCTTTCAGTTCAATATAAAGACTTCGACCTAAGTGCACTGCTGCAAGGTGCAGCTGATGTAAAGAGTGCTCCTGTAGCTGAAATCAGATATGCCTTCTACAATGGCGGTAAAGTAACGGAACAGCATCTGGACCGTTGGACTCCGGAAAACCCGAATGCCACTTATCCCCGATTATCCATGAGTGACTCCAAAAACCGCGTGACTTCCAGTTTCTGGATGCAGGACGCCTCTTATGCCAAGCTGAGAAACCTGCAAGTAGGTTACAGCCTGCCCAAACAGCTGATATCCAAATACGGAATCAGCCGTCTGAGAGTGTATTGCAGTATCGACAATCTCTTTATGATTTCCGGCTTCGACGGTGTAGACCCCGAAGCCATCAGCGGCAACTATTATCCATTGACCCGAAATTATTCCTTCGGTCTGAATGTAACATTCTAAACACTGACAACTATGAGACTAAAATATAACTTTATAGGATTAATATTGGCATGCGGCCTTGGTCTGAGCTCTTGCAATGACAGTTTTCTGGACAGAAATCCTAAAGACCAATTATCCGATGCATCTTTCTGGAGAAACGCAGAAGATGCCCAGAAATTTGCAACCGGAATTTATCTGTATCTGATAGAACCGGAAAACCATACTATCATGACAGACTGCTACACAGATAATGCTATTCCTGTACATGTCACAGCCGAACAGGGACAGTTGTCTGCTGGTACGGCAACTTCCAGCAACCCACATTTCCTACAATTATGGAAAAATGCCTATCAATGCATCCGCAGATGCCTGGTATTTTACGAACATATAGGCGATGTGCCGATGGATGAAAAAGAAAAAGCGCAACTGACAGCTGAAGTACAGTTTCTCGAAGCTTTCTCATACGCTAACATATTAAAATATATGGGTGGCGCCTCCCTGCTGGATCATCCGTTGGAACTGAACGAGAAACTTCCTTCACGCAGTTCTGAAGAGGATCGGGTAGGTCGGCACCCTTACGGGCGCTTTCCCCCCTAAGAACCGTACATGATAGTTTCCCATCATACGGCTCAAGCAATTCAATACTTCTATGAAGCACGCTCATGAAAGTCCTCCTTTCTTGTTAAGAGATTTACAACATGTTTCATGTGCAAGATGCAGTTTGGATATACCATCCACGTTCAGCATCACCGTGCGCCACGGTGTGTCTTTGGTTATGGGTTCTCCACATAATGGACAGCATTGGTTCTGTCTTTCCCACATGAATATGAGGGATTTCCTTCCTTTCAAACTTTCTTTCATACGAATAAGATTTCTGTCAAGGAAGTAATCATACCATTCCGCATCATACGGATTTGCATCCCCTTTTATTTGGGGATATTTTGTAATCTTGGTATCAAACAGACGAGTTAGAAGGATATGTGTATTTCCCTTAGGACTGTCTTTTGCGATACCAAAACACCAATCACGATTATTCACACGATGAAAATACCGATTTTTAATCCATCCAAGAGATTTGTTTGAATGGCGTCTGAGACACCATCTCCAAATCATATTGAATATCTTTTGGTCGGTTTCTAAAGTTTCTGAGGCTGCGCAATACCGATAGTACATTGACCATCCCGTCAATATTGGATTCAGCATCATAAGTATTTCCTCTTGTTTTACTGCTCTGTGCGATTTCAATAGAACCTTCACCTTTTCGGTGAGTTTCTTTACACTTTTCTTTGACGGTTTTGTCAGTAGTGTACCATTATATTTGCGAACATTGAATCCGAGAAAATCAAAACCTTCCGAAACATGGGTTATAACTGTTTTTTCTTCTGACAGTTCCAGCCCTCTTTCTTGGAAGAATTCGACTAGAATAGGTTTTACCTCGTTTTCCAAGATTTCTTTAGATGCACCTGTAATGATAAAATCATCGGCATATCGTATTAAACTCACTTTGGGATTATATGCAACACCATTACGGGTTGTTTGCTTGAATCCCGAAAGAGCCTTTTCGATACCGTTCAGAGCGATGTTAGCAAGAGTTGGCGATATGATTCCACCTTGTGGTGTACCTTCTTCCGTTGGGAAAACCTCTCCTTTGAAGACAAATCCGCATTTCAACCACTTACGGAGTATTTCTTTATCCATAGGGACATTGTTTAGAAGCCAATCATGGCTGATGTGGTCAAAGCATCCCTTTATATCTCCCTCTAAAACCCACTCGGGTGAGTAAGAACGAGATAAGAGGGTATGACAACGAATCATGGCATCTGCACAACAGCGATTCTTTCTGAATCCAAATGAATATTTGTCCGAAATGGTTTCTGCTACAGGGTCAAGTGCCATTAGGTACAATGCCTGCATTGCGCGGTCTGTCATTGTAGGAATGCCCAAAGGGCGAAGTTTACCATTACTCTTTTTGATATTGACTCTCTTTAACGGTTGAGGTTTGTAGCCTCTTCTCTTAAGTGTAGCAATGGCTCTGTATTTTCTTTCAGGTGTTGTCCATAATGTTTTGTCCACCCCCGAAGTTTTTGAGCCACTGTTAGAGGTCACTCGTTTAACTGCCAATGCTTGGCATAAAACGAGTGGGTAAGTGTCCATTGCAAAGCTTTCACTTTACCATACTTACCTTCTTTCTGAGCTTTTACAATACGCGCTTGAAGCTTCTTGACCGTTTCCTCCGCCTTGTTCCAGTCTATACTGGTCCAACTTTGGTTTCGGTCAGAAGGCGCACACTTAATATTTCTATTTTCGTTCATTTGCTTTCCTCCTTTAAGAAGTTCTTTAAGTTATCTTGTAAAAGAATTACCTAGTGGAAGTCTGCCCACTTTCGTGGAGGATGATGTTGTCAATGACACACGTGACATTGGCTTAATCCTTATCCATTCCGTTACAGAATGGCATTCGCTTTTTCCACAATCTTATACCTACATACCATTCGGCATTCCTTGCGGTCTGCTTACCCTTTGTGGGAGATATATAGGCTTACCGAGTTCCATGTTGATGCCAAACCAATGGGTTAGGTTCTGTCTCTCAGCCGGCGGTTCTGATGTTCGTGCATTCCCAAAATTCACAGAAATGTCCAACCGCTTTACCTTTTGGTTCAAGCCTATCAGCGTTGTTTGGCTTGTTCGACTTAACGACCTTTAAATAACAGTTCGCTTGCGCTAACCATACCATTGAGCCAAGCCCCCAGACTGCATAACGCTTGCGGTCGTTGAAATTCCCTCACGGTTCATTCTTCCCCTTTCGGGAGGGTTACCTTTTCAGAGCAGCTTAGCACAACTGATGTCGCACCTGCTCTTAGGCTACTATTGACGAAACAATAGGTTTAATCAGAGTTTAACTCAGTTAAACAGCCATCAACATGACTTGCTCGTCACACAGACTTATAATCATATAGTAGGATTATTGGATAAAGCAGCAGCCAGCTTGCCCGATATCCGCAGCAACAGTGACCACGGAAAACCGAGTGCCGGAGCCTGCTACGCACTGAAAGCCAGAGTTGCTTTCTACGCACACAAATATGATGTGGCGGAAGCCGCCGCACGCAAAGTAATGGGCATGAATGTGTATGGACTGTATGATAACTATGGTGACTTGTTCCAACCTGTAGCAGAGTTATGTAATGAAATCATCTTTGATCGCGAATATCTGGAAAACCCGAAAACTCTAATGAAGGCAGTTATATAGGACAGTTCTTCGCTCCCGTCATGATGGGAGGATGGGAAGCTTTATCACCTACTCAAGACTTGATAGACTCCTATCCATGCAAAGATGGCAAATCAATCAAAGAATCTCCTTTCTATAATCCAGAAGACCCGTTTGCCAACCGTGACCCCCGTCTAGGCTTCTCTGTACTGTGGAACGGGTCACAAATAGCAGGAAAGACTTTCAACCTGAACAATATGGGAGATGGCAGCCATACCCGTACAGGATATAGCATGAAAAAGTATATCAATCCGGACAATGACGGTATCAATAATTATGACTGGACCAACTTTATCTATATCCGCTATGCAGAAGTGCTGCTGACCTTCGCCGAGGCTCGTAACGAAAATCTGTCTGCTCCGGATACGGAAGTATATGATGCGGTCAATCAAATCCGTCAGCGTCCCAGCGTAAATCTTCCTCCTCTGCCTTCCGGCTTGTCCAAAGATCAAATGCGCGAAGCTATCCGTTTGGAACGTCGTTTGGAATTTGCTTTCGAGGGAATGCACCTGTTTGATACCCGTAGCTATAAAACAACTGAAAAGGATGTTACTAAACCAGTATACGGGGTAAATGCAAAAGGAGAAAGCATTTTTATTGAAACCCGCAAGTTCAATGCCAACCGTGACTATCTGTGGGCTATCCCCTTGGAAGAGGTAGACCTGGCTCAGGGTGCACTGAAACAGAATCCGGGTTGGGATTAACCCGGTCATTTATTTGGAGGGACAGACTCATAAAGCTGTCCTTCCAACTCTTTCTACACATCTCTTTTCATTGAAAGCAAAAGTAATTACCTTTCCTCTCGAAAAAAGATAAAGCACTTTCAAGGAATATATGGTTTTCCCACCACCAATTTATCTCCGGAAAAATCGACTTCAAACAAGCGAGGAGTACGAATATAACGTCCGTTTACATCCTTATGACTATGTACAGACATCAACCATTTACCGTCCAAGGTCTGAAACAACATCCCATGACCGAAATTGGGAGGAGTTATCGGGTCTTTCTCCTGTATCCATGGTCCATCCAAGGTTCCGCTTTCAGAATAAGCCACTCCCTGAGTGTACACATTATAAATCCAACTAGTCCAAATCATACCGAGTCTACCTGTTCCTGTACGGAACAGATACGGACCGTCAGTGACTTTATTCGGTTTGTCCTTGCCATCCGCATCTTTTTCACGGCTCCACGGCGATTCGCTGGCACGGAACAGCAATTTCCCTTCGCCTATGGTTCCACTTAAGTCAGGCTTCAGTTCTATTTTCTCTATCGTACCATCCAAGGCTTGCAACCATTCATAACAATATACCATATAAGGCTTTCCGTCCTTATCCACCCAGAAAGTCCCATCCAAGGTTGGTTTATCAGCAGGCAGGTAAGTGGAATCCTTCATCGGAACGTAAGGTCCGTCCGGGTTATCGCTCACCAAAACATGACTGGCACGGCGCTCTATTACATTCTCTTGTACCGTATCAATCTTCACCTCCTGATTGGTGAAAGTGGCAAAAATAATAATACTTGCCCTTATACGGATGTAACTCGGCAGCCCAAATCATTGGTTTCGGTCCCATCCACGAACCGGAATCAGTCTTTGCCACATGGAACGGTCCTTCCCAAAGTTTCAAATCCTTGCTTTTCCAAAGCATACCGCCGGTTCCGGTCATATAATACATAGCCGTCTTCCTGTCTGCCAAAATGCAAGGGTCACTCAGTACAATAGAATCCAAAGGCACTTCCTTCCGTCTTTCCTGCTGACATCCTTGGCAAGCAGACACCAGCCACGAAAAAGAAACACCCCCCCCCCTAACAACAAAAACAATCCAATCTTTTTCATGCATATTCTATTTTAAGTTTCACAAATTCGACATTACAAATATACGAACCTAGAAAGGTAATGAAAACAGAAAGGCACATTTCCTCACGAAATATGCCTTCAATTCTAACTTAACCTAACCTAAAATTCTATTATCACATCACAGTATGTTAACCTTCTTCCTAAAAACCTATCTTTAATACCTATTATCTCTTTTTACCGATAGCAAAGATAAAAAATCTGATTGACAACCATAGAGGTAAAATCGAGCAAGATGGATGCAATAATCAGTCAAGAACAGACTATTGCACTATTTTCCATCCTTCAGACTATTTTCAACAGGGATTACTGAAAGAAATCCAGTGTCCAGTTGTCCATCCACTCCACGTATGGAATTCCTTCCTTGAATTGAACAGGTAACCAAATGTAACGGGCATCACTGGGATGCTCCCGGACGCCAGATATCCGCCATAAATATAAAAGCATCTTTCTTCCCCTCCACTTTCAGAATATAAGTGCTCTGTCCGCCAAACGTAAGTTCCGACTTAGGTCCCACACAAGGGTTGGGATGCTGAGACCACGGTCCGAAGATGGAAGAAGACGAGAACATACGAGCCTCATTGGGAGCCCAACCGGTACAACCGGAAGTGATCATCCAGTAGGTTCCGTCTTTTTTGAAGATAGCAGGTGCCTCATTGTGTCCTGCCGGAGCCACACGCACATAATTCCCTGTGTGTGAAAGATAGTCATCGCTCAATTCCGCTATTTGGAGTGTGAGGTTTTCTTCGGAAGAGTAAATATGGTAGGCTTTACCATCCTCATCTACATAAAGAGTCATATCGCGAGACATCTGTCCGCCATCCAAATCACGCTTTACTATCAACCTTTATTCACAGCATCCGTCCATTCGGGAGTCCACCATTTTTCATAATTCTTGGCATTCAGAGTATCCAGCACTGCAACAGCCTGTCCGTCCATATCAACAGGCAGCTTACCAGCATTGACACGTCCCGAACGGATGAAACGGTAAGGACCGGCAGGAGTATCACTGACTGCTACCCCGGTACGGGCGGCTGCATAACCTTTTCCTTTCAATTCCAGATGGAACCACATCACAAACTTCCCTGTTTTCGCATTATATATCACTTTAGGACGTTCCAATATACATCCACGCGCTATGTCGCTGCTGTCGTTATCAACAACAGAAAGCGCTACGCCTTCGTTCTTCCAGTCAGTAAGATTCCGAGAAGAATAGCACATTACTCCCACCATGGCACTGCTGGTAGTATCACATTTATTCTCACCGAACCAATAGTATGTTCCATCATGGTACATTACTCCGCCCCCATGGGCATTGATATGCTCTCCGTTGTTATCAGGCCATATCTCACCTGAACGAATGGGTTGCAACGGTTCATTGCTGCATCCGCAAAAGAAAATCAAAGCTGTGCACAACTCACACAAGCTGTTTCTCAGTTTACTCATCATGAATTATTTTATATAAAATGTTTCTTAATGTTTCTTATTCAGATGGAAGCAAAGCATCGTAAGACATCCCCCAATGTTCTGCCAGGCGTTCCGCTTCCTGGCGGGTAAGATGAATGATTGCCCCATGTTTGGGAGAAGTAAAGTTAGTAGTCCTCATCACTCCTTGGTTAAACTGTCCCAAAGGAGTGAAATGTACGAAGTCGGAAGTTTCACTGAATCCGAAATTATGAACCTTCTGCCCGTACACATCATACATCAACACCCATCTATCCTCACCAATGCGTTTCCACAAATTCGGAGCTTCGCACGCCGTGGGTTCAGGATCATACCAACGGGCATTATATTTGTAATCACTGTTTACCCTATCCGAAACAGCCTGCTTGATACCGGCGCCCCCATCGTGCGAAACGTAAAACATGTGATATTTATCTCCTATACGGGTAATATCCGCATCGATAGCAGAAATCTTCTCATCGGGATATTGAAAAAGAAGCTGAGGTAAAGTTTCCAATTTATCAAAGTCGTCATTGACATATACATAATAAAGTTTGTTCGCTTCATTCTTAAAGCGCATGGTGAAATACATCATCAACTTTCCTTTTTTATCATCATAGGTCACTTCAGGAGCCCAAGCGCAACCTACCTCACTGTAAGCAGCAGATAATTTATCAAAGCGCAGATTGGTACGCTTCCAGTGAATCAGATCCCAAGATTTCATCAATACCAGCCCCCGGTTGTTACCCCATCCGTACTCTTTTCCATCGCGTTCCCATTCTGTATCACGATATCCGTCACGTTGCGCATAAATATGCAAATCGGTCATCGACAGATAGAATGCTCCATCCGGACCACGGAAGATATGCGGATCGCGGATACCTTTCTGTTCAGCTATCGTATCTCCGGCTATGACGGGCTTTCCTTCGTTCAAGGCGGTAAAAGTGTAGCCGTCGGGACTGATTGCCATGTGAAGTCCATGGTCCTCGTCTTTGTGGAAGACCATCAGATAGGCGCTCATATCTTTCTCTCGCGGAACTGCATTCCGATAACGGAAGCGGCTGAAACCCGCACTTCCTTTTCCAGCGGAAAACAGACCAACACGCAAAGCATAAAAACCACCATAATTATTGTGATGCAAGGAAGAAACATCCATATCACCGGCAAGGACAGCCCATTCTTCCCCGTCTTTACTCACCTCGACGGACAGACGGTTACCGCAATTGTGCAGTCTGGCAAAGAAATGTTTCCCAATGCGATTGGGAAGTTCCGTCTTGTGCTCCGCATTCCGGTAAATATAGAATCTCTTTCCATCGGAAACGACTCCGGCATAAGCCTTTTCATTATAATACAGGATAAGCCCGGCCACATTTCCATTCCCTGTCCGGATTTCCACTTGTGTTTCGTAATTTTTGTCTTCAGCGGTGGTCAACAACACCCGTCCGTCGGCAGGAGTCCGACCTTTGGCCTTCATCCATAAGATATCCTCCTTGAAAGTCAGGGATTTGGAAGCATATTCTTTCCAAAAAGTCCACTGAAGTTCCAATTGAGGACCTTTGAAATCATCGGACAGTTCCAATCCATGTTTGATTTCCTGCTCCGGAGTGACAGGGGTAGCGGCAGATACGGTACGATACCAGCCGTCTTCCGTCCATTCTATCGGTTCAATCAAGGTAGAGCGTCCTAATGTATGATAGCCTTTGGCATATGCATGATAAACAATCCACCAGTTGCCGTTCACATCATCTATCAGTGTGCCGTGACCTTTAGACCACCAATTATCCGTTGCGCTATACGTATGCACAATGGGGTTGTAAGGTGAGTCCTCCCAAGGTCCGATCACACTTTTTGAACGGGCTGATACAACCATGTGGCTGGTTGCGGGTCCTGCGGTTCCTCCTTGAGCAGAAGTGAGATAATAGTAGCCATTATGTTCATTCAGTTTCGGGGACTCCAGACACATGCATTCCGTATCCCAATGATCAGGATATTTCCATCCGTCATATACTTTCTTCTTCTCCCCAACGGTAGCAAGTCCGTCTTCTGTTAATCGGATCACCTCCCCTTTATCCACATAAAGATAGCGATTTCCCTCCCTATCCACGACATGACCAGGGTCAATTCCTCCTACCTTCAAGTCTACGGGAAGACTCCACGGTCCACGAATATCTTTCGCCCACATCACCCAATTGGTTCCTGCAGCAGGATAATAAATATAATAAGTATCTTTGTATTTCAACAAATCAGGTGCCATGGCAGAGCCTTCATATTGAGGCATGACACGACATAACGGCTCCCAGTTCATTAAATCCTGCGAGTGCCAGATTAAGAATCCGGGAGCGTAATAGAAAGGAGAATGAGTCATGTAGTAATCCTTGCCGTCACGCATAATAGAAGGGTCAGGATAATCACCCGGAAGAATCACTTTAGGATAAGTCTGTGCATTCATCTGCAAAAATGACAAAAGCAATAAAAGAGATAATAAAAGTCGCATCATAGTATTTTATGGGGTTATTCATTACCTGTCATCGAGTTCCAACCCGATACAGCTGTTTTTTATTCTTCAAAAATACATATTCTGCTAATAAAAAAGGGGGTATAATTCGTGCAAAATAGGACAGAAATCAGCCAAAAAGCCGCTTTTTATTCTTTCTAAAGAAATAAATCACGTCGGATTTACCAAACTAGAGGAAATAAAATAAGGGCACTCTCTTTAAGAGATATGCCCTTCATGCTCTTTCAATATTTTATATATCTATCTTCTTACTTATATCCGACAGAATCAATAACCCGGATTCTGTTTCAAATCTCCGTCTTTGTTCAATTGAATCTCGGTGAGAGGTATCGGAAGCAATGTATGGATATTGGCATCAAAACCTGTAATCACCTTATTGCTTGGTGCGGCAGGTTCCACATCCCCATTCAATTTGATACGTTCGGCCAACGTATTGGTCCGGACTAAAGTCATACGACGGTTCTCCTCACTAATCAATTCACGGGCACGTTCATCCAAAATGAAGTCAATGTCAATCTGATCAGCCGTTACTTTACCAGCACCCGGAGCCACCGCACGATAGTCTTTAAAGGCACGGTCGCGCAACACATTGATGTCATCAGCCGCCCCCTGTGTATTCCCCTGACGGAAACGAGCCTCTGCACGAAGCAAGTAAGTTTCTCCCAAACGCATCACAGGCCAGTCCTTCACTACAGCATAACCAAAATCATCGGTTTCATCATAAGCCCCCCATTTAGTGGGATGAGGATAAAATACGTTCAATGAATCTCCCTCGTGAGGGATGACCTGGTCGCCCGTTTTTAATGTCACATTTCTTACACCTTTGTCTTTATCCACCAAGAACCCTTTAGCATCAATACCAACTTCTTTTGAAAAACCGGGCTTGTTATACCACATTACACGACGGATATTATAATTAGAATTACGGATATCACCTTTCTCATACAATCCGTATTTCACAAAATTGCTGATACGCAAACGGCCATTACCACGACCGCCTATGGAATCCGCATTCACCATACCATCCAGTTTATGGAAAGCAGGAACCCAGTTACGACGTTGTTGCGGATTATCAATTGTACCGCCATTCACATCACGGTTATACTCCATTTCGAAAGTCCAGATAGCCTCCATATTCCCCTGTGAACGACGCTGATTCCCCCAACGAACATATCATGATAATATCACCCGGCTCGGCCGCATATTTACCCATATCTTGCTGAAATCAGTT
>ENA-OPZC01000157-OPZC01000157.1-human-gut-metagenome-genome-assembly--contig:-NODE-157-length-13605-cov-1.062546_pt1 | contig 13605 bp, 13 predicted proteins | sample MGYA00242477_ERZ504491 | MGnify/ENA primary metagenome ERZ504491 (study PRJEB26092, sample SAMD00036249) | human gut metagenome | host: Homo sapiens | study: EMG produced TPA metagenomics assembly of... | reverse complement strand
CTGATGGTGAACACGGAGGTTTCGAGAACGATGGAACTGAATGGAAGCCGGATTAAAAAATAAGAAAATACAAGTGATGTGATTTTTTAATTAATAAAATTGTTTAATCATGAAAAATACAATGCTTTTTTGTGGATTTACATTGATGACTATTGTAATGTTCCAGTCTTGTACAAAAGATGAATTGTCTAATTTAAATACAGTAAGTAGTCCACAGGAAATGACTTTTATTGCAGGTACGTCTTCAAGCCGTACTTCTTTACAGAATGGAACTCAGGTATGGTGGACCGCCGGTGATGCTATCAATATCTTCTCTGGTGCTGAAAACAATAAATTTACTACTGCAGAAGGTGGAAAATCTATTGTTACATTTACGGGAAAGGCTACTCCTGCCGATTCATATACTGCTCTTTATCCTTATAATGCTGAGGCTTTGATTTTAGATGGCGCTGTTACTACTACACTTCCAGCAGCTCAGACGGCTCCGGTTTGGGGATTCGATGCAAAAGCAAACATCTCTTTTGCTACCGCAACAGACGAAAACAAATCGCTGTCGTTTCAAAACACTTGTGGATTGATTAGGTTTAAAAATAATCTGACTGACCTTACAGCTATTAAGCTTACTGCTCAAGGAGTAAATATTGCCGGAAACGTAAAAATTGATGCTTCTGGAAATCTGACAGTGGAATCCGGTTCTAACGTAATAACACTATCTGCTAAAGAGGGAACATTTGTCGGTCCTAATGATGCTAATGCCAATGCAAAGGAATACTCAATGGTTGTACCTCCTGTGACATTTACTGGTGGATTTACCTTGGAATTGTCAAAGACTTCTGGTAATGAAACTTATACATTCAGTGGCGAAAACCTGACTATTACTAAAGGTCAGATTGTAACAATTGAATTGAAAGAAGGCGGTCAGCCTCCTGTAGTTGAAGAACAAACAACTGCTATTGTAGCAAGTGCACAAGAAATTGTTACAGATCCTACTACCGGTAACGACCGTGTAGTTCTTACACTTGATAAGGATGTTGCCGGTACATTCACTGAAGCAGTAAAAAGTGCTTTTAAAGTATCGGTTGCTGGAGTAGAAATACCAGTTTCTTCAGGTACAGTGTCAGGAAAAAATATTACTCTTACTTTAGGTGATAAGATTTATAGTAATGATGAACAGATTACAGTTATTTATAATACAGACTATGCTGTCGGTGATTTGACAACAGCTGAAAATGGTAAAACTGCAAATATCAAAATCGAGTCAGCAACTGTAAACTTGGCACATAACACAACATGGGAGCTTAATTTCGCTGATATCGCTGCTGCCGGTGATTTCTACGATCCATCTACATTAGAAGGTGTTGCTTCTGTAACAGAAGACGGTATCTTGAATGTGTCAGCTCCAACAGGAGGTAAAAAATACATCTCTAAGGAATTCAAATTGCGTACAACAGCCAATTATAAATTTGAATGCGAGTATGTAACTGCCGGTGATCCTGCTCTTACAGTACGTTTTGCAGATCCAGTAGCAACATCCAACAAAGATATTTTTAAGGTATGGATTAAAGATGGTGTAAGCCCTGAAAATTTGGTTTCTGACTATAATGTGATAACAGCAGAAGGTAAATGGTATATGAATTCTCAAGGTGCAGGAAATGTCAGTGATGCCCCAACTGTTGGTAAATTCTCAATTGAACATGCCAATGGCGGAGCCCAGATTAAAGCTATCAGACTTATTGAAACAGAAAACAGACCGGACAGCAAAGCGGATGCTAGTTTTAATGGAACACATGGAGAATATACCAATAATAATGTAACTTGGACTAAGCAATAATCGTAAGAAAATGAGGGGGATTAGTCTTCCTCATTTTTTATACGAATATTTAAAACTTTTTGAACAATAAATCAGTTCATACTGTATGACTTGTAATATAGGTAAAAAGAAATTTCTTATCAGGAAAATATTTACAATCGCTCTTTGGGTTTTTATGGGTGTAGTGAATGCGCAGGCTCAGCTTCACATGAAAACCACTCTACAGAACATGATTCTCTGGCGTGGTATTGAAGTGGCTGACGGACTGATTCTGTCATCCGATTTATCTGTTTCCGATCCATCAGGAATGTTTGCTGCCGGTTTTCTTGGCGGGGCAAACACTAAGGGGAGTTATAAGGAGCTGAGCCAGTATATTGCATATACTCATGGCAGGTTTCAGATAAAGGTTATAGATACATATAATTTCTCTCCCGGGGTTACATATAATAATAATGAGTTCTTCAACTATAAGCCTGATGAAACTGGGCGTTTTATGGATCTAATGGTTAATTATACAGGTAATAGGAAATTTCCGCTGGAGCTAAGTCTCTCTACACTTATTTACGGTCGCGACAGAGATCTGTACAACAGCAAGAATATATACTCCAGTTTCGTTTATGTGGGCTATACCATCTATCAGAATGAAAAGCTGAAGGTTGGTTCGGGCGTTGGAACAGCTTTCGCATTGAGAAACTCAAGAAATGAGAGTGGGGAAATGGTAAACAGAACCATGTATGCGAATCGGCAGGTATTACTCAGGTTTCTTTGAATGTCATTTATAAGTTACAGATAATGGAATATGAAATTCCATTGACAGTGATGACCTACTGGAATCCGAAATCCAACCAGGGATTTTTCTATACAGGTATGCAGTTCAATTTGTTTTGATTTATATAAAGTTTGGGATAACTTTTTTATTTCCTCATGAGGGGTAAAAATGTCGAAAAAGAGGGGGTATAATATCTCCTCTTTCTTTTTTGAAAATCTCCTCTGTCCATCTGTAGAATACTTTATAGTTTAGCATCGTCGAAAGGGAAACAGCAGTGATGAAAATAGAACTGGCATACTAACAATAATAATATCAAAATATAATTAACATCAATAATATAATAATATCATGAAGACAGAAGGATATAAAGTAAAAAGCTATTCTCAGCCTGTGAAGAGATATTGTCAGACTTTGAGTCTGCGTGACAATCCGGAATTGATTGAAGCTTACAGGAAGGCTCACAGTAAGGAAGAGGCATGGCCTGAGATACGTGCCGGAATACGTGAGGTGGGAATTCTGGAAATGGAAATATACATATTGGGGTCTAAACTTTTTATGATAGTGGAAACTCCTCTGAATTTTGACTGGGATACAGCAATGGCAAAGCTTGCCACTCTGCCTCGTCAGGCCGAATGGGAGGAATATGTAGCAAAATTCCAGCAGTGTGCCGAGGGAGCCACATCGGACGAGAAATGGCAGATGATGGAACGCATGTTCTATCTGTATGAATAATAAGAAGAATAAACAGAGTAAAAAATTAACCTTTAAATTATTTATCAAAATGGAATATCGTGAATTGGGAAAGACAGAACTGAAAGTGCCTGTATTGAGTTATGGTGCATCTTCGTTGGGTGGAGTTTTTCATTCTATTAAAGAAAGTGATGCTATACAGTCTGTTTTTACAGCAGTAGAACATGGACTGAACTTTATTGATGTTTCTCCATATTACGGGCATTATAAGGCAGAAACAGTATTGGGTAAGGCTCTCAAGGAGTTGCCAAGAGAATCGTTCATACTTTCTACCAAGGTGGGACGTTATGGCAAGGATGGTGTGAATACATGGGACTATTCAGGCAAGCGCGCACAAGAAAGTGTATACGAAAGTATGGAAAGGCTCAATATCGACCATATCGACCTTATCAATGTTCACGATGTGGAGTTCTCGGATATGAATCAGGTAGTGAACGAGACATTGCCTGCACTGGTGGAACTGAGGGAAAAAGGAATTGTCGGACTGTAGGTATAACTGACCTTCAGCTTGAAAACTTGAAATGGGTTATTGATCATGTAGCTCCAGGTACAGTAGAGACAGTGCTGAACTTCTGTCACTATTCGCTGAACGATGATAAGCTTGTTGATTTCCTCGATTATTTCGATGAAAAGGGTGTAGGAGTGATAAACGCTTCACCATTTGGTATGGGACTTCTCACACAGAGAGGTGTTCCTGAATGGCATCCGGCCCCAAAATCACTGATTGAGGCATGTGCAAAGGCTGCGAAGTATTGTGCGGAACAGGGATATCCTATCGAGAAGCTTGCAGTGCAGTTCTCTGTTAGTAACCCAAGAATACCTACAACACTGTTTAGTTCGGCAAAATCAGAATCTGTACTTCAGAATATAAAATACATTGAGGAACCTATTGACTGGAGTCTTGTGGAAAAGGTTAAGGAGATAATAGGCGATCAGCAAAGAGTAAGTTGGGCAAATTCATAAATACTGTTGCTATGGATTATACAATAATTGACGCTCACTCACATCTGTGGCTTTATCAGGATACTGAAGTAGATGGCCTGAAAATAAAAACTACAGAGAATGGCCAATCATTGTTTATGGGGGAGGTGAGACAAATGCTCCCCCCTTTTATGATAGACGGAAGAAATACGGCAGAGGTTTTTCTAGCAAATATGAACTATGCTCAGGTTGGCGGAGCAGTTGTCACGCAGGAGTATATCGATGGCATACAGAATGACTATCTACTAGAGGTCATGACAAATTATCCCGACAGGTTTTTCGTGTGCGGTATGTGTGAATTCAGGAAGCAGGGTTACTTTAATCAGGCTGTTGAACTTATAGACAAAGGGTTTAAGGCCATAAAGATTCCAGGACACCGTCTGCAGCTAAAGGACGGAAGGGTGATGCTCAATTCGGACGAAATGATGAAGATGTTTCATCTAATGGAAGATAAGGGAGTGATTCTTTCCATAGATATGATAGAGGGAGACCTCCAGGTTGGCGAGATGGAAGAAATCATTTCAGAATGTCCGGGGTTTGAAGATAGCTATCGGTCATTTCGGCATGGTTACAAAACCGGACTGGAAGAAGCAGATAATGCTTGCCCGACATAAAAATGTAATGATTGAGTCTGGCGGTATCACATGGCTGTTCAATGACGAGTTCTATCCGTTCAACGGTGCTATAAGGGCCATCAACGAAGCTGCCGATCTTGTCGGTTTCGAGAAACTGATGTGGGGTTCCGACTATCCGCGCACAATTACAGCCATCACCTACAAGATGTCGTACGACTTTGTGATTAAATCAAAAGAATTGGAAGAGAGGAGCAAAAAACTTTTCTTGGGCGAGAATGCGAAAGCCTTCTACGGTTTCAAGAATCTGCCTGAGTTACCTTATATTAAAAACATGTCAGAATGAAAAACAAATATTTTATACCGCTTTTACTGATATTCAGCTTGTTCTTCATGTGGGCTATCAGCAGTAACCTGTTGCCTACAATGATTAGGCAGTTGATGAAAACCTGTGAGTTGAATGCCTTTGAGGCTTCGTTCACAGAAGCTGCCTATTGGCTGGCCTACTTTCTGTTTCCCATACCGATAGCTATGTTTATGAAACGTTTCAGCTATAAGTCTGGTATAATTGTCGGTCTCATTCTTGCAGCCATCGGAGGTCTGCTTTTCTTTCCTGCAGCCGAGATTAAGGAATACTGGGCATATCTTGTAATCTTCTTCATTATGGCAACGGGAATGTGTTTCCTTGAGACGGCTGCCAATCCGTATGTGACAGCTTTGGGTACGCACGACACTGCTTCGAGAAGACTGAATCTTGCACAGTCGTTCAACGGACTTGGTGCTTTTATCTCCGCAATGTTTCTGAGCAAGCTTATACTTACCGGACAGAACTATACGCGCGAAACGCTGCCTGCCGACTTCCCAGGAGGCTGGGAAGAATTTATTCAAATGGAGACAGATTCCATGAAGATGCCTTATCTGATTCTTGCCGTGCTGCTGATTATTCTTGCTGTGGTGTTTGCACTGTATAAGCTTCCTGATATTGACAAGGAGGAGTCACACGGTGAGAAAGGCAAACTTATCAACTTTTCAGTGTTGAAACGTAAGCATCTGAGATGGGGAGTCATAGCACAGTTCTTCTATAACGGAGGACAGACAGCTATTAACAGTCTGTTCTTAGTTTACTGCTGCATGTATGCAGGTCTGCCAGAGGATGAGGCAACCACATTTTTCGGACTGTATATGTTAGCTTTCCTTGCCGGCAGATGGATAGGTACTATGCTCATGGCGAAATTCAGGCCTCAGGATATGCTGCTTACATACGCTATAGTAAATATCATACTGTGTGGAGTGATTATCATGTTCGGTGGTATGACAGGGCTCTATGCCATGATTGCAGTGTCGTTTTTCATGTCAATCATGTATCCTACTCAGTTCTCACTTGCACTCCGGGACCTTGGCGAGGATACCAAGAGTGGTTCGGCATTCCTTGTAATGGGCTATTATAGGTAATGCATGTATCCCACAGTTTACCACATTTGTGATGAATCATAACGCGGATTTCTATCAGGTGGCATATATAATACCTCTGATATGTTTCTTCTTTACAGCATATTATGGCTGGAAAGGTTATAAGATAGAGAAAAAACATCATTAAAATAATACAATAACAAATTTAAATAAATACATAGATTATGAAAGCTGTACAAATTACTGAAGCCGGAAAGGTTCAAGTAGCTGATATAGTTAAACCAACACTTGGAGCCGGAGAAATTTTACTTCGTATCAAATATGTCGGATTCTGTGGTTCCGACCTTAATACTTACCTTGGAAGAAATCCTATGGTCAAGATGCCTGTTATCCCGGGACATGAAGTGGGTGCTGTGATAGAGGAAATAGGCGAAGGCGTTCCTGCCGGTTTCGAGAAGGGAATGAACGTGACTGTAAATCCATATACCAACTGCGGAAAGTGTGCCTCATGCCGCAACGGACGTGTCAATGCCTGCGAACACAACGAGACTTTGGGCGTTCAGCGTAACGGTTCGATGCAGGAGTTCCTTGTCCTCCCTTGGACAAAGGTTATTCCGGCTACCGGCCTCTCGGATAAGGAATGTGCATTGATTGAGCCTATGAGCGTAGGTTTCCATGCCGTCTCAAGAGCACAGGTAACTGACATTGATACTGTGGCCGTGATAGGTTGCGGAATGATTGGACTTGGTGCCATAGTAAGGGCATCGCTTCGTGGAGCAAGAGTAATAGCCATGGATATTGATGACGAGAAACTTGAACTGGCAAAACGTCTCGGTGCATCGATGGTTATCAATTCTAAGACAGAAAATGTGGTTGAAAGAGTAAGGGAACTTACTGACGGTTATATGGCTGATGTGGTGATAGAAGCTGTGGGCAGTCCTGTCACATACGTAACTGCCATTGATATTGTTGCTTTCACAGGTCGTGTGGCATGTATAGGCTATGCCAAGAGTGAAGTGGCTTTCCAGACAAAATATTTTGTTTCAGAAGGAACTCGACATACGCGGTTCGCGCAATGCAATGCCTGAGGATTTCCGTGCCGTGATACATTATCTTCAGAATGGAAATTGCCCGATGAACGAACTTATCTCTGCCGTAGTGAAACCTGAAGAGGCAGGTGAGGCTCTGCAGAAATGGTCGGAAAATCCAGGTAAGGTATTCAGAATGTTGGTTGAATTTTAATTTTATCAATTTTAATTTTTGACATTACAATGAAAGCTTTAAATAATAAGACTGCAGTAAAGGCAGTACGTCCGGAACGTATCATACAGTTTGGTGAAGGCAATTTTCCTTCGTGCGTTCGTTGACTGGATTATCTCGAATATGAATGAAAAGACTGATTTCAACAGCAGTGTTGTTGTGGTGCAACCTATAGATAAAGGTATGGTTGATGCCCTCAATGCTCAGGACTGTCTTTATCATGTCAATCTTCAGGGACTTAACAATGGCGAGGTGGTGAACTCATTCAGAATGATTGATGTCATCAGCCGTGCCCTGAATCCATATAGCCAGTATAATGATTTCATGGCACTGGCAGAACAGCCTGAGATGAGATTCGTAATCTCGAACACTACTGAAGCAGGTATCAACTTCGATCCGTCGTGCAAGCTCGAAGATGCTCCTGCAAACTCTTATCCGGGCAAGCTGACACAGTTGCTTTATCACAGATTCAAACATTTCAACGGCGACAAGTCGAAAGGACTTATCATCTTCCCATGCGAGCTTATCTTCCTCAACGGTCACAAACTGAAGGAAACAATCTATCAGTATATTGAATTGTGGAACCTTGGTGAAGAGTTCAAGTCATGGTTTGAAACAGTATGTGGTGTATATGCCACACTGGTGGACCGCATCGTACCGGGATTCCCTCGTAAAGACATAGATAACATAAAAACTAAACTAGACTTTGATGACAATTTAGTTGTACAGGGTGAGGCTTTTCACCTGTGGGTAATCGAAGCACCGGAATCGGTTGCCGAAGAATTTCCTGCAAACAAGGCGGGGCTGAACGTTCTGTTCGTCCCGTCGGAGGAGCCATATCATGAACGCAAGGTGACTCTCCTGAACGGTCCTCACACTGTATTGTCGCCGGTGGCATTCCTTTCGGGCGTCAATATCGTGAGAGATGCTTGCCGGCATGAGGTGATAGGTAAGTTCATCAAACGTGTGATGTTCGACGAGCTGATGGAAACCCTTAACTTACCGAAAGAAGAACTTAAGAAGTTTGCAGATGACGTTCTTGAACGTTTCAACAATCCTTTCGTGGATCATCAGGTGACATCAATCATGCTTAACTCATTCCCTAAGTATGCCACACGCGACCTTCCGGGAGTGAAGGAATATCTGAAACGTAAGGGTGTTCTTCCTGAAGGACTCGTCCTCGGTCTTGCAGCCATCATAGTATACTACAAAGGTGGAAAGCGTGCCGATGGTGTAGAGATAGTTCCTAACGATGCACCGGAAATCATGGCGATGCTTACAAGTTTGTGGAACGATGGCTCGGTAGAAAATCTTGTGAAGACAGTTCTCGCCGATACTTCCATCTGGGGTGAAGACCTTAATACCATCCCGGGACTGGCAGACCGTGTAATTTACTATATCAACAAAATCCAGAGCGAAGAAATGCTTCAGACAGTAAAAGACCTTGTAGATTGATACTTCTACCTGTATTCTTCAATTTATAAATGTTAGTTTGTTATGACTGAATATATCCAGATAAACCCTGCGGACAATGTGGCTGTGGCACTGCACCCATTGTCCAAGGGTACTATAATAGAGGTAAACGGCAATTTTATAGAACTGGCTGAGGATATACCTGCCGGTCATAAGATTGCCTTGAAGGATTTTGCAGAAGGTGATATGGTGATAAAATACGGTTTCCCTATATCGCACACTGTGAAAGAAGTCAGGAAAGGACATCTGCTGAACGAGAAAACTGTTAAGACTAACCTTTCCGGTCTGAGTACATATACTTACACTCCGAAGTTCGAGAAACAGACTTTTTCGAACGAGAACCGTACATTCAAAGGATATTTGCGTGCCAACGGAGAAGCCGGCATACGTAATGAGATATGGATTATCCCTACGGTGGGTTGCGTGAACGGAATAGCAAACCAGTTGGCCGAGCAGCTTCGCAAGGAAACAGATTGCGAGGGGGTTGACTCCATTATATCTTTCCCTCATAACTACGGATGCTCGCAGTTGGGTGACGACCATGAGAATACCCGTAAGATATTGCGCGACATGGTCCTTCACCCCAATGCCGGAGCTGTCCTTGTCGTAGGTCTTGGCTGTGAGAACAACCAGCCTGATGCCTTTCGCGAGTTTATAGGTGACTATGATACCCAAAGGATCCGTTTCCTTGTTTCTCAGAAAGTAGATGATGAGATAGAAGAGGGTATGAAACTTCTTCGTGAGATGTATGCCATAGCCAGGGAAGACAAGCGGACTGATGTCCCCCTGTCAAAACTGCGTATAGGACTCAAGTGCGGCGGGTCTGACGGACTGTCCGGTATCACGGCCAATCCGATGCTTGGGGTGTTCTCTGACTATCTTGTTGCCCAGGGTGGGACAACAGTCCTCACGGAGGTACCTGAAATGTTCGGAGCCGAGACACTGCTCATGAACCGTTGCCGTACGCAGGAGATATTCGACGATACAGTGACCATGATAAACGACTTCAAGAACTACTTCATCTGCAATGACCAGCCTATATATGAAAATCCTTCGCCGGGAAACAAGGCGGGAGGTATTTCTACACTTGAGGAGAAATCATTGGGATGTACACAGAAGTCGGGAAGCTCGATGGTGGAGGATGTTCTGAAATATGGCGACCGTGTCACAACACACGGACTTAATCTGTTGAGCGCACCGGGCAACGACCTTGTGGCAAGTACGGCTCTTGCTTCTGCCGGATGCCATATCGTACTGTTCACAACAGGTCGAGGAACACCGTTCGGAACATTCGTTCCAACCGTGAAGGTATCGACCAACACACCGCTGTACGAGCAGAAACATACGTGGATTGATTTCAATGCCGGAACTCTGGTAGAGGGAGAAAGCATGGAATCTTTAAGCAGACGTTTTATAGACTTTGTGGTGGAAGTGGCAAGCGGAAAGCAGGCACTGAACGAAAAGAAGGGATACCGGGAAATAGCTATCCTTAAGCAAGGAGTAACTTTATAAAATGTTTTATTTTTTTAATGATGAAACTCTCCGTTGATATCTGAAATATAAATGGAGAGTTTTTTTGTTTTTACACTTTTGAAATTATTTTTGTCATTAATATTAATCTGAAAATCGATATGACCATAAAAAACATTATCACAGTCTTAACTATCTTTCTGTCCGGATTCTGTTATGCCGGAACCTCCACTAAAGTGGATTTCAACTTCGATTGGAAATTCAGCAAACCAGCAGGCTTCGTGCCTCAGGACACTTTGTTCCTGAGTCCAGATATAAAGTGGGAGGATGTGTGTCTGCCTCACGACTGGAGTATCAGCGAAGGATATACCAAGACTCAGACAGCCGGAAGCAATGGTTTTCTGCCTGGCGGTGTGGGGATTTACATGAAGAATTTTCTCACCTCGGATGATATGAATGGGAAAAAAGTGTTCATTCATTTCGAAGGTGTATATAATAACTCAAAGGTTTGGATAAACGGGCATCTGTTGGGATTCCGTCCTAACGGATATGTGGGATTTGAATATGAACTTACTCAATATCTGAAACCAAAAGGTTCGATGAATACAATAACTGTCTGCGTTGACAGAAGAGCGTATGCCGACAGCAGATGGTATGTCGGTGCCGGTATATACAGGAATGTGAGTCTTATTCTAAGAAACGAGCTCTATATTCCTTCAGACGGAATATTCGTTACCACACCACAGGTAGGCAACCGTTCGATGGTGAATGTGGTATGCGAGGTGAAGAATGCTGGAACAGGTGTAAAAGGAGTCACCGTGAAGCACGAAGTAGTGTACGACGGCAAGACAATAGCTTCTGTTTCCGATGATTTTGTTGCCCTGAAAGGCGATTTCAATGAGTTCACTGCATCTGTTGAACTGGAGAATTGTCATCTCTGGAGTCTTGAAACGCCTTCGATGTATGAGCTTCATACTACTCTGATTGCTTCTGACGGATATGTGATGGATAAGAAAACAACAAAATTTGGTATCCGCGACATTAAATTCGATGCGGATGAAGGCTTCCTTCTAAACGGAAAATCCGTAAAAATAAAAGGAGTGAACATACACCACGACTTGGGATGTATGGGTGTTGCCGCATACGATGATGCCCTGTTGCGACGCCTTCTGAAACTTCGTTCCATAGGCTGCAATGCCATACGTACAGCCCATAATCCGCATTCGGAAAGTCTGCTGGAAATGTGCGACAGTCTGGGACTTCTTGTAATGAATGAATTTATCGACGAATGGAAGGTGGCAAAGAAAAAGTGGATTACTGAGCGAGCTAAGGAAGATGCGCCCGACAGCATATCAATAGGATATACCAGATACTTCGATACGCATGCCGAGCACGACCTCAAGTCGTTCATCAGGCGAGACAGAAATCATCCTTGCGTGATACTCTGGAGTATAGGCAATGAAATAGAATGGACCTATCCATATTACTGGGCATCGAGCAAAGACAATAAAGGGTTCAAGGGGCTTATCCATACGGGCGACCCGGAAACAGACAACAAGTCTATACTGAAAGAGTTCAACCGTCTGTCAGGAGGTAAAGACGATTTGGCTGAAACAGCCGCTGTCCTTGCCGGTTGGGTTAAGGATGTGGACACTACCCGTCCCGTCTCTTCAGGAGTCGTTGTTCCGTCAGTTTCGCGTCTCTCCGAATATACAGACGTGCTTGATGTAGTGGGATATAACTATAAAGACAAATATTATGAAATCGACCATAAGCTATATCCATATCAGCCTATTATCGGTTCGGAGAATGTTGGTCAGCTCTTTGAATGGACAGCCGTGGCCGACAAGAAATACATAGCGGGCATCTTCGTGTGGACAGGATTCGACTATCTTGGCGAGAACGGTCCATGGCCTGCAAGAGGTGGAGACTGTTCTTTCTTCGATTTTGCGGGCAACAAGACAGCGCGTGGCCATTTCTTTGAATGTCTGTGGAAAGACATACCGAAAACCCATATTGTAACAATACCTGAAAAGGAAAGTGAGTTCAGGATGAATCCCGACGGAAGCTTCACCTACACTCCCCGTCCGGGATGGATTAGACGCTGGGAGTGGTACGACACACGCGACAAATGGAACTACCGCAAGGACGAGGACATACTTGTGCAGGTATATACCAACGCCCCCGAAGTGAACTGTTCCTGAACGGCAAATCGTTGGGAACAAAGGAACGCAGCGATTTCATGGAGCATAATATAGTGATGTGGAAGGTGGCATACAAGGAAGGAACACTCCTTGCGGTAGGCAAGGACGGCGACATAATATTGTCGAAAGACACTTTGTCCACAAGCGGCAAGCCGTGCCGTCTGGCACTGAACTGCGACCGCAAAACAGCTACCGACAACGGTTATGACCTTATCCATGTAGAAGTATCCATTGAAGATAAAGAAGGAAACACAGTAGTCGATATACCTTCGGATGTGAGGATAATCCTCGACGACAAGCTTGAACTTGCCGGACTCGACAATGGATCGCCTCGATAGAAGATTTGAACATCAACGTCATAAACAATAGTGTAAGGACATATAACGGAAAGTGTCTGTTTGTCCTGAGAACCATAAGAGGGAAGAAAGGAACATCCTTTGTCAAGGTTGTAGGTGACGGTGGAATACAGGCAGATGTAAAATTCTGATTTCCCACCCTATATCACATTAATATCCCCCTCATATATTATAAGTGAAAGATATAGTTTTGTGACATCAAAAAACATGTAAAACCTAAGATTATGAGAAATAAAAATCTTTTAGCTTTTAATAATCCTATTATCAACCCTAAGGTTCAGCATCTGATTTCAAATGTTGATTTCAATAAAGATTGGAAATTCGTACTGAAAGATTCTGCTCATTATTCATATACTTCTTATGTCCCAGGTGATGAATGGAAGAAAGTGAACCTGCCACACGACTGGAGTGTTGGTTTGCCTTACGACTCCATCTCTGGCGAAGGGTGTGTAGCTTTCCTTCAGGGAGGAATAGGATGGTATAGCAAATCATTTCCCACAACAATCAGTGCAAATCAGAAATGCTATATAGTGTTCGATGGAGTATATAA
>ENA-OPZC01000156-OPZC01000156.1-human-gut-metagenome-genome-assembly--contig:-NODE-156-length-13674-cov-1.346054_pt1 | contig 13674 bp, 11 predicted proteins | sample MGYA00242477_ERZ504491 | MGnify/ENA primary metagenome ERZ504491 (study PRJEB26092, sample SAMD00036249) | human gut metagenome | host: Homo sapiens | study: EMG produced TPA metagenomics assembly of... | reverse complement strand
CAATTAAAAGAGAGATCATGCACTGCGGTTGATTGGGCTGAAATTGAAGTAGTAGAGAACTTTAAGACGGACTATATTTGTCATACCCGTTTTTCTGGAAGGGTCAGATTGGGGGTCTTTGAAGATGAGTTTACGTTGGCAGGTGGCATGCGTAAACATTCCGGATTGTATCATGCGACTTTGCATAATGTAACGGTGGGCGATAATTGTTGTATTGAGAATATAAAGAACTATATAGCCAACTATATCATTGGGGACTATGCATTTATAGAGAATGTAGATATCATTCTGGTAGATGGCCGGAGCAAGTTTGGGAATGGCGTTGAAGTAGCTGTATTGAATGAAACGGGTGGACGTGAAGTGCCTATTCATGATCGTCTGTCAGCGCATCAGGCCTATATTCTGGCATTGTACCGTCATCGTCCTGAATTGATTTGCCGGATGAAAGCCATTATTGACCGGTATGCTGAAGAGAATGCTTCGGATACAGGTACTATTGGCCACCATGTTACCATTGTTGATGCGGGATATATAAAGAATGTACGAATAGGTGATTATTGTAAGATAGAAGGGGCGGGACGATTGAAAAACGGTAGCTTGAACAGTAATGAGCAAGCGCCTATTCATATCGGCTATGGAGTGGTATGCGATGATTTTATTATATCAAGCGGCTCCAATGTGGAAGATGGAACTATGTTGACCCGTTGCTTTATCAGCCAGGCATGTCATTTGGGACATAACTATTCTGCATCTGATTCTTTGTTTTTCAGTAATTGTCAAGAAGAGAACGGTGAGGCATGTGCCATTTTTGCCGGACCCTTTACGGTGACTCATCATAAGTCTACTTTGCTGATTGCCGGAATGTTCTCTTTTATGAATGCGGGTTCCGGCTCTAATCAAAGCAACCATATGTATAAGTTAGGTCCGATTCATCAGGGGGCTATGGAGCGTGGGGCGAAGACTACTTCCGATTCTTATATTTTATGGCCCGCACGTGTAGGTGCATTTTCTTTGGTTATGGGGCGTCATGTGAATCATGCCGATACTTCTAATCTGCCTTTTTCTTATCTGATAGAGCAGCAAAATACCACTTATCTGGTGCCAGGGGTGAATTTGCGGAGTGTAGGTACGATTCGGGATGCTCAAAAGTGGCCTAAACGTGACAAACGTAAAGATCCGAACCGTTTGGATCAGATTAATTATAACCTGTTGAGTCCCTATACTATTCAGAAAATGATGAAAGGGCGTAGTATTCTGAAAGAATTACGTAAAGTATCCGGAGAAACTTCAGAAACTTACTCTTACCAAAGTGCGAAAATTAAGAATTCTTCTTTAAATAATGGCATTCGTTTTTATGAAACGGCTATTCATAAATTTTTGGGTAATTCATTAATCAAGCGTTTGGAGGAGGTTCGTTTTAGCAGTGATGAGGAAATCCGTGCCCGGTTGATTCCTGATACAGAGATAGGGACAGGAGAATGGGTGGATATTTCCGGATTGATCGCTCCTAAAAGTGAAATAGAGAAGTTGATGGCAGATATAGAATCTGGAATCCTGACTAATGTGGATCAGATTCATGACCGTTTTGTTGAGATGCATCGTAATTATTATACATACGAGTGGACATGGGCGTACGAGAAGATGCTTGAGTTTTATAATCTGCGTTCCGATGAAATAACGGCAAAGGATGTTATTGCTATCGTGAAGAAGTGGCAGGAGGCTGTTGTCGGATTGGATAAAATGGTCTATGCCGATGCGAAAAAGGAATTTTCTTTGTCTGCTATGACGGGGTTCGGTGCAGATGGATCACGTGAAGAAATGGAGCAGGATTTTGAACAGGTGCGTGGGGTATTTGAAAGTAATCCGTTTGTGACAGCGGTATTGCAGCATATTGAAGCGAAAACAGCGTTGGGTAACGAGTTGATAGAACGGATTGCTTCTATATGATATTTTTGATGAGAGTATCCAGACTAAGATGAACCTTCGGAAAAGTTACAGATGGTAGTTACATATAAAAAGAGCCGTATGAATGCTGGAGTAGTCATACGGCTCTTGCTGTTGGATGACATTTGAGCTTGTTGGGATACTTCCTTTTTATTTTTTTACCACAGGTAGTATAACTCTGCTTGCAGCTCCTTGCTGATGATAAATTTTGATCTTTTGTTTCATCACAAAATCTTCTACCGTACAATGATAGGTATCAATAAACCTTTGTGGATTGCGGTCAATAATGGGGAACCAGGAACTTTGAATTTGAATCATCAGTCTGTGTCCCGGCAGGAATGTGTGTGCCACATCATACAGTGTGTAATTAACCGGAGTTATTTCTTCCGGTTTGAAAGGCAGGGGATTGTCGAATCCCTTACGGAAGCGTCCTCTGAACAATTCGCCACGAATCATCAGCTGGTACCCACTCATTGGATAGTCACTCTTTAAATAATTGCGTGCAGTTTTGGAATATTCAAATTTTCAGGATATACATCAATTACTTTCACCATAAAATCAGCGTCAGTACTACTGATGGCAGTCATTAATTCCACTTCTATAGGACCGGCCAATGTTAATGTATCACATAGCGGCTCCGTCATGAAAGTAATGACATCGGGACGTGAAGTAGCAAAGCGTTGGTCATCTACCATGAATTCTTTTGTCCGGTAAGTGGTAGGGTTTGCCGTATAGGGTACCGGACGTGACATATCTGAAATATATTCTGAATAAGACTCTTGTTCTGCCGGTGCTTGTGTGGATACTGATCCGTTTTTATGTATATAATAAGGTGTACCGGCAGTCTTTTGTACAGGCCATTCGTTGTATGTTTTCCATTCGTTTTCACCTGTATGGAATATATTTACTTTATGCTTGGGCTTTTCTCCCTTTCCTTCCAGGAAATATCGGAAAAAAGGATATTCTATTTTGTCCATGTAATAAGCCGAAGTGCTTTTACCGAAATACAGATTACCGAAACCTTGGAACCCGCGTACTGTCCATGCTCCATGCCACCAAGGACCGAATGTCAGATATAAATCTGTGTCCGGTGATTGCTCTTTGATGGCTTTATAAAGATTCCAGGCTCCGTAACAGTCTTCGGAGTCATACAGTCCACCTACCACCAATATGGCTGGCTTCAAGTTATAACAGGAGGTGCGTGCATCGCGCTCTTTCCAGAAATCATCGAAATCAGGATGGTTTTTTGATATCATTCCACAATGTCTGTGTGGTATCACGTACCAGGTCGTCTACATTCTTAAAGGTACCGAGTGCCAGAAAATCTGTGTAAACATCATTCTTTACAATTTGGTTCATCACTCCTTTTCCCATGTGGCGTCCTTCCAGTTTGGGAAGGAAATTAGTGGTTTGCAGCAGGGTGAAGGCTCCGTTGTGATGACGGTCATCTCCACGGAACCAGTCAGTAACGGGAGCTTGCGGAGAAACAGCTTTCAAAGCCGGATGATTGGAGGAGGCTGTCATAGTGGCATAGAAACCATCATAACTGATTCCCCATGTTCCTACATTTCCGTTATTATATGTGTTGTGAATCAACCATTCTATGGTATCGTATGTGTCCGTAGCTTCGTCTATATTCTTTTTATCTTTCTTACCCTTTTTGTTTTTGTTGAGAGGGCGTACTTGGATAAATATTCCTTCACTCTTATGCCGTCCACGTACATCTTGGAAGACGATAATATATCGGTGCTCTATATAGTTTTTCAGATTAGTTCTGAAATGACGGTCAAATCCTTCTCCGTATGGGGAACAAGAGTAAGGGCTGCGGTGCATCAGGATAGGATGCTGCCTGCTGTTGTCTTTCGGTTCGTAGACAGCGGTGTAAAGCTTGATTCCGTCACGCATGGGAATCATGACTTCCCGTTTCGTGTAGATTTCCCTTCAGTTTGAGTTCGATACTGTCCGGTTGGTTTTTTGCTTGGGTTTGTGTCCATCCTCGAGGGATGAGAAAGCATAACAGTAATGAAGTAATAAATAAGAATTTGCCTAATCTTTTCATGTATAATGTGATGTTATTTTAATGAGTTGGCAAAGGTAAGTACATTCCTTGAAAGTTTTCACGCTAATTAAGGAAAAATTTCGATAATAGTTACTACCTTTGTCACACTAATAACTTTTAACTAAAATAAGTATCAATATGGCAACACCTCCGTTCCATTATCAGCACATGTTCCCGTTGGGACCTGATAAAACCGAGTATTATTTGCTGACTAAAGATTATGTGTCAGTAAGTGAGTTTGAAGGAAAACCTATCTTGAAGATTGAAAAAGAAGGTCTGACTGCTATGGCTAACGCTGCTTTCCGTGATGTTTCTTTCTTGCTTCGCCGTTCACACAATGAACAGGTTGCTAAGATTCTGAGTGATCCCGAAGCCAGTGATAACGATAAGTATGTAGCATTGACTTCTTGCGTAATGCGGAAGTTTCAGCTAAAGGCAAATTACCTCTTTGTCAAGATACGGGTACTGCTATTATCCATGGTGAGAAAGGTCAGCAGGTATGGACCGGCTATTGTGATGAAGAAGCCCTTTCCTTGGGAGTTTATAAGACTTATACGGAAGAAAATCTTCGTTATTCTCAGAATGCTCCTTTGACTATGTACGATGAGGTGAACACCAAATGTAACCTGCCTGCACAAATTGATTTGGAAGCTACTGAAGGTATGGAATACAAGTTCCTTTGTGTGACTAAAGGTGGTGGTTCGGCGAACAAGACCTATTTATATCAGGAAACGAAAGCTGTATTGAATCCGGCTACATTGGTTCCTTTCCTTGTTGAAAAAATGAAGACTTTGGGTACGGCTGCTTGTCCTCCTTATCATATTGCATTTGTAATCGGTGGTACATCGGCAGAGAAGAACTTGCTGACTGTTAAGCTAGCTTCTACTCACTATTATGACGAGTTGCCTACTACCGGTAATGAATACGGGCGTGCTTTCCGCGATGTGGAACTGGAAAAACAAGTATTGGAAGAAGCTTATAAGATTGGCTTGGGTGCACAGTTTGGTGGTAAGTATATGGCTCACGATGTCCGCATCATCCGCTTGCCTCGTCACGGTGCTTCTTGTCCTATCGGTCTGGGCGTTTCCTGTTCTGCTGACCGTAATATAAAATGTAAGATCAATAAAGATGGTATCTGGATTGAAAAGATGGATGATAAACCGGGTGAGCTGATTCCGGCAGAACTCCGTGAAGCCGGTGAAGGCGATGTGGTTAAGATTGATTTGAACCAACCGATGGCGGATATCCTGAAAGAATTGACCAAGTATCCGGTAGCTACCCGTCTGTCATTGAACGGAACCATTATTGTAGGTCGCGATATCGCTCATGCTAAATTGAAAGAGCGTTTGGATCGTGGCGAAGATTTGCCGCAGTATATCAAAGATCATCCTATCTATTATGCCGGTCCGGCAAAGACTCCGGAAGGTATGGCTTGTGGTTCTATGGGCCCCACTACAGCAGGACGTATGGACCCGTATGTGGATTTGTTCCAGTCACATGGCGGTAGCATGATAATGTTGGCAAAAGGTAATCGTAGCCAGCAGGTAACGGATGCTTGTAAGAAGTATGGCGGTTTCTATCTGGGCTCTATTGGTGGTCCGGCTGCTATCCTTGCTCAGAATAATATCAAGAGCATTGAGTGTGTGGAATATCCGGAATTGGGTATGGAAGCTATCTGGAAAATTGAAGTGGAAGATTTTCCGGCATTCATTTTGGTGGACGATAAAGGTAATGACTTCTTCAAGCAGTTGAAGCCGCGTTGCCTTGGAAATTGTAAATAATTAAATTATTCCGTAATAATACTAATACAGCCTTCCTCCCTTTAAAGGCGAGGGGGCTGTTCTGTTTTTTATTTAATTGGTGTTATCCGTTACCTTAATAATATGATGAAAAAACTACGATTGTTGTTTGTGCTGTTATGGATGACAAGCAACTTATTTTCTTCTCCTGTTACAGGATTATTAGAGCGCATCGACAAAGGAGCTTCCTCCAAATTTATTATTGAACGTCAGAAATCGGAAACTGATTTTTTTTGAACTCGATCAGAAAGGTGATAAAGTAATTATCCGGGGTAATGACTATGTAAATATTGCTACCGGATTGAATTGGTATTTGAAATATTATGCAGGCATACATCTTTCTTGGAATGGAATGACTGCAAAACTGCCTGCTGTTTTGCCCCCTGTGACTAAAAAGGAACGGCATGAAACGGATCTGCCCTATCGTTATGATCTGAATTATTGTACTTTCTCTTATTCCATGGCTTTTTGGGACTGGGAGCGTTGGGAAAAGGAGATAGATTGGATGGCGCTTCACGGTATCAATCTTTCCCTGGCATTGACAGGAACTGAGTCGGTTTGGAGAAATGTACTTCTAAAACTGGGATATACTAAGGATGAAATTAATGAGTTTGTAGCCGGACCGGGTTTTACAGCTTGGTGGTTGATGAATAATCTGGAAGGGTGGGGAGGACCTAATCCTGAAAGTTGGTATACCCGTCAGGAAAAAACTTCAGAAGAAGATTGTAAAAAGAATGCGTGAATATGGCATCGAACCTGTGTTGCCGGGATATTGTGGCATGGTTCCTCATAATGCAAAGGAGAAATTAGGATTGAATGTTGCTGATCCCGGATTTTGGTGCAGCTATCATCGTCCTGCCTTTTTACAGCCGGAGGATGAACGCTTTGAAGAAATCTCTGCTTTGTATTATAGAGAACTGACAAAACTGTATGGAAAAACTGGTTTTTACGCTATTGATCCGTTTCATGAAGGGGGAAGTACTCAAGGAGTAAATTTGGATGCAGCCGGTAAAGCCATCATGAAAGCCATGAAAAAAACAAATCCGGACTGCTGTGTGGGTGGCTCAGGCATGGCAGGACAATCCTCGTACTCCGATGATAGAGCATCTGGAAGCAGGAGACCTGTTAGTCTTGGACTTGCATAGCGAATGCCGTCCGCAATGGGGGGACCCGGCGTCAGAGTGGTGTCGCAAAGGAGGATACGGGCAGCATGAGTGGGTGTACTGCATGTTGTTGAATTTTGGTGGTAACATTGGGCTTCATGGTAAAATGGATGCGCTGATTGATGGCTTTTATGACGCGAAAGCAGATGTTCATGCCGGAAGGACATTGCGTGGAGTAGGGATGACTCCGGAAGGTATTGAGAACAATCCGGTTATGTATGAGCTGGTGATGGAATTGCCATGGCGTGAACATCGGTTTACTCGTGATGAGTGGTTGAAAGGATACGTATATGCTCGTTATGGGGTAGAGGATGAGGCTTTGCAACAAGCTTGGGATTTATTAGGTAACGGTATTTATAATAGTCCCAAGGAGAAGATACAACAGGGAACGCATGAATCTGTATTCTGCGCTCGTCCGGGGTTGGATGTATATCAGGTATCCAGTTGGTCGGAGATGAAAGAATACTATAATCCGCAGGATGTGATAGAGGCTGCCCGACTGATGGTTTCTGTGGCTGATAAATATCAGGGTAATAATAATTTTGAATTCGATTTGGTGGATGTGCTCCGGCAGGCATTGGCAGAAAAGGGGCGTTTGATGCAAAAAGTGGTAACGGCTGCGTTCCGGGCAGGAGACAAGCAAGTATTTGAGTTGGCTTCACAGCATTTTCTGCATCTTATTCTATTGCAAGACCAGTTGCTGGGTACCCGGAAAGAATTCAAGGTTGGAACTTGGATTGAAGCGGCACGTTCAGCAGGACAGACCCAGGAAGAAAAAGCATTATACGAATGGAATGCACGTGTTCAGATTACTACATGGGGAAATCGTGTAGCGGCAGATCAAGGCGGACTTCGTGATTATGCTCATAAAGAATGGAATGGCATTTTGAAAGATTTCTATTTTATGAGATGGAAGGCTTATTTTGATTATTTAGCTTGTGTCCTGGATGGAAAGCAACCGGAGGAACTTGATTTTTATACCTTGGAAGAAGCATGGACTAAAGAAACAGGATTCTATTCCTCAATTCCTGAAGGAAATACTGTGGTAGTAGCTAAAAACATTTTTGAAGAAGTTTTTTAAATGTTCTTTCTACTATGGATAACTTAAGACTTTCATAGGTTATAAGGCTTGATTATGGGTTCAGAACCGATGGGTATGAAACTATGATAACTTTATTCACGGTAGGGGGTGGATTGAATTTACCCCCTTACGGTGAATGAAAGTTATGGAAACAGATAGCGTGTGGAAAACGCTTACTTCTTCTTCTCGGATGTCTGTTTCCAGATACGTACCATATAGAATGCGCAATGTGTGAACGCAAAGACGAACGAAATAGCGAGCAATGTCTTGTCTTCTTCCCAGCCTACTGTCTGTTGATGCCACAATCCTGTAATAACTGAAAGTACAGACAGGGCGATTCCTGTCATATTCAATATGGTGAGTCCTTTGCGTCGTTTTACGTTATGTTCCAGTTTGCTGTGTTTTACTCCATAGCAGGCATAAACATCCAGACCTATCAGCATCCATAATACCAATCGGATCCAAGTGTCAGCCGGAAGAAACAACATCATACAAAGGCAGGTAAGGATGCCCAGAATCGGTACCGTGGGAACAAAAGGAGTTTTAAAGGCACGATGTACGTCAGGCATACTTTTACGCACGATCAATACTGCCGCGCAAACCAATGTGAAGGCGAATAAGGTACCTATACTGGTCATTTCTCCGGCTACACGTGCCGGAACAAATGCTGCCAGCCCTCCTACAATGACCATGAATAACAAATTACTGTGTGCCGGTGTCCGGTATTTCTCGTGAATCTTTGAAAAGAAAGGAGGCAACAGTCCGTCGCGGCTCATACTTAGAAATACACGGCTTTGTCCTAGCAAAGTTACCATAATAACCGAGCAGTAACCAAACAGGATAGCCAGTACGATGGCCCGGTTCAACCACGGATAATCCGGATGAATTACTCCTGTGGCATCTGCATGTCCCATGTGGTCAATCGCTACGGCAACAGGTGCGATACCTTGTTGTCCTGCAAAGTCAGAATAATGGGCAACTCCCGTCATTACGTAAGCAAACACCATATAAAGAATGGTGCAAATCAGCAGGGAACCTAGAATGCCGACGGGCATATCCCGTTTCGGATTTTTTGTTTCCTGAGCGGCTGTACTTACGGCATCAAAACCAAGAAAGGCGAAAAATACAATCGCTGCTCCACGCAATACACCCGAGAATCCGAACTCGCCTAAAGTACCAGTATTGGCAGGGATATAAGGAACATAATTCTCTGCATTAATGTATTTCCATCCTAATACAACGAAAATAAGAATCACTGCCACTTTCAGGAACACAATGAAGCCGTTAAAGATAGAACTTCCTTCTGTTCCACGAATCAGAAAAATACTCATCAGCACTACAATCAGTGCGGCCGGTATATTCACAATACCTCCGTCCCAGGGACAAGCAGCAAGTGCATGGGGGATATTTATCCCCACTCCTTCCAGAAAAACAACGAGATATCTGCTCCAGCTGATACTGACGGTAGTAGCGGCAACAGTATATTCCAATACTAGATCCCAGCCGATAATCCATGCTATAAGTTCGCCCATTGTAGCATATGAGTATGTATAAGCACTGCCTGCTACAGGTATCATGGAAGCAAACTCGGCATAACATAAACCGGCAAAGCAACAACCTATTGCCGCTATGGCGAAAGATAAAGTAATGGCAGGCCCTGTGTATCCTGCGGCTACTGTTCCGGTGATGGAGAATAATCCGGCACCGATGATAACACCTACTCCTAATGCGATCAAGCTCCATGGTCCCAAGACTCTTTTCAGGGTCTTGTTTCCAGATTCATTGGCTTCGGCTTGTAATGCAGCAAAAGGCTTCTTGATAAATAATCCCATATCTTTTTACAACATATTTAGTGATAATTGTGTGCAAAGGTACGGATAACTGCCCTGAATTACAAGCTATAAGTAAAGGCTATAACGATTATTCGAGATATTTCGTTATTCTTCCACTTAGTTGGAGCAGGGAAATTTCACAGACTTTGGTGTTATATTCAGCAGACAAAATACGTTCTTCCGCATCAAGCAGGCTCTTTTGGGCTTCACGCATCTCGATACCGGAGAGATCTCCCAACAGATAACGTTCTTTGGCTATTTCATGGTTTTCACGGGCGGCAACCAGATTCTGGCGTTCCAAATTTAATAAACGTAAATTATTGCGATAGGCCTGCCACAGATTGCTTAAATCCGCTTTCAAGCCCAATTCCAGCTGTTCTCTTTCCAGTTGCGAGTTACGTATTTGCAGGCTGGCATTGCGCTTTTCACGGCGACGGTTACCATCCCATAGGTTAATGCCTACGGTAATTCCTCCGTTTAGTCCCCAATTGCTTCTCCGGCTGGTGGCGTTTGTTTCATATTTGTTGAATGTATAGCCATAACCGGCGTTCAATTTCACATAGGGATAATTACGGGATAGACTGACGGTAATCCAATTGGGCAATTGTTGTATTTTGATCAGCTTTCAGCAGGTTGGCATTCGTCTTGAGGGTGGATTCCCATAATTCATCGTAATTCAGCGCATCATTCACTGTTATAATGGAGTCATTGACACGTAGCGGTCGGTTGACTTCCTGTACGGCCATTAACTCGTTCAGGTTGATACGTGAGGTAACCACCAGTTCCTGTTGTTTCATATATTGTGCACTGTCTGCATTGAAGTCCACTTTGGCTTGTTGATAATCCAGCCGGGAAAAATTACCGATATGGTATCGTTCTTCTACAATGCGCAGGCGTTCTTTGGATAAAGACACAGCGTAAAGGAAGTTCTTCAGACGTATTTCCTGTTGTACATAATTATAGTATTCGGCAGTGAGTCCTGCTATGAAGTCTTCAAGGGTAATACGCGTGTTGGTTTCTCCCTGGCGTTCCAGTTCCTTCAGTTTTTTGTAGGTGGTGCTGATATTGAATCCGTCGAACAGAGTCCAGTTTACATCCAGTCCGGCCTTTAAGGTTTGGTCGTAGATGTTTCGTTCACTGGCTGTGGTGCCTGTACTTCTACTCTTGGTATCCGTATTGTCCAACGTTCCTGTATATCCGGCAGACAAATCAACAGTCGGCAGATAACCGGCATTTGCTAATGTGGCATTGTTATGGCTGATCTGTTCTTCATTACGGGTGATACGTATGGAATAATTGTTTGCAAGTCCTTCCTCCAGACATTTTTTCAGCGTATAAGGATATTGCGCATAGGTGGAAGCCACCCATGCAGTACAGATACATAAAGTTATAATGATTCGTTTCATACAGTTTCTGTTTTAACGTTTCGGTTGGTAGATATATAACTATAAATAGCCGGTACGATATACATGGTCAGGAAAGTAGATACTAACATTCCTCCCACAACAGCCGTACCCATGGCGATACGTTGGTTGGCGCCTTCTCCTGTTGCGAATGCCAGCGGGATCAAGCCTAATACGGTAGAGGCACTTGTCATGAGAATAGGGCGCAAGCGTTGCAAAGCGGCATCCCGTATGGCCTGCATCTTGTTTTCACCGGATTCTTGTTTCTGATTGGCAAATTCCACAATCAAGATACCATTCTTTGCTACCAGACCAATCAGCATAATAATACCGATCTGGCTGAATATGTTCATGGTAATGCCACCGGCATACATGAAAATCAGTGCTCCTGCAATGGCCAGAGGAACGGTAAGCATGATGATGAAAGGGTCCTTGAAACTTTCGAACTGTGCCGCCAGAATAAGATAGATAAGTATCAATGCCAGAATGAAAGCAAACATCAGGCTGGATGAACTTTCCCGATAGTCTTTGGAGTCTCCCGACAAGGCGGTACGGAAAGTTTCGTCCAAAGTCTGGGCGGCGATTTTATCCATTTCTTCCAAGCCTTGTCCGATGGTCTTTCCATCTGCCAGTCCGGCAGATACGGTAGCGGAAATAAAACGGTTGTAGTGGTACAATTTAGGAGGAGCTACGGATTCTACAAATTCTACCAGATTGTCCAATTGAATCATTTCCCCTTTGTCGCTTCGTATGTAAATAGATTTGATATTGGCCGGTGTATTACGTTGTTGGCGGTTTATCTGACCCAAAATCTCATATTGTTTTCCATTCATATAAAAATAGCCCATACGTTGTCCGCTGAGACCGTATTGCAGTGTTTCGGCTATATCACGCACGGTGGCTCCCATTGTACCTGCCTTATCACGGTTAATATTCACTCTCATTTCCGGGCTGCTGAACTTCAGGTCCACGTCCGCCATCTGGAAAGTAGGGTTGTCATATACTTTGCTTAAAAAAGCCGGTAATACTTTCTCCAGTTTTTCTATACTGACAGCTTGTAGTACATATTGTACGGGCATACTTCCTCTCCGTCCGCCGAAAGAAGACTGTTGTTGCACAAAGGCACGTGCTTTCGTCTTGTTGCGGATGGCCTGTGAGATACGTTCGGCAACTTCCATCTGGGTGTAATCACGATCTTTGATATCTTTCAATGTGATACGTATATTTCCACTGCCACTGGAAACACGTGCGGTTACAGATTCGGCATCGGGTATAATAGAATCTACCAGATTGTTGATATCTTCCGTATAATCACGGATGTATTCATAGCTGGCGCCTTCGGCTGCACGGGTATTGATACTTATTTGCGACCGGTCTTCCATCGGAGCCATTTCAGCGGGTATCTGGACCCAAAGTACTCCGATGGCTATCAACATAATCACTGTAACAGGTATTGCCCATATGCGTCTTTTAAGAAAAGCGTTCAGTGAACGGGCATATATGCGGTTCATACCTTCAAAGAAAGGCTCTGTCTTTTGGTAGAACCATCCCTGTTTTTCCCGTTTAATCAATAACTTGGTTGCCAGCATAGGGGTGAACGTTAATGCGGCAAAGGAAGAAATGATGACCGAACCTGCCACAACGAAACTGAACTCACGGAACAGACGTCCGCTGGTTCCTTCCATAAATACGATGGGCAGGAACACTGCCACCAAGGTGATAGTGGTGGAGATAACAGCGAAGAAAATTTCTTTTGCCCCTTCTATTCCTGCTTCGAACGGACGCATACCTCGTTCTATGCGGATATAGATATTCTCTGTCATAACGATGGCGTCATCCACTACCAAACCTACGGACAATACCACCGCCAGCATGGTCAGCACATTGATGGAGAAACCTGCTATGTACATCACAAAGAAAGCTCCGATCAATGAAACCGGAATCACGATGCAGGGAATCAGTGTCACGCGCCAGTCGCGCAAGAACAGGAAAATGATGATGATAACCAGTACGAACGCTTCATACACCGTACTTTTTACTTCATCAATGGAAGCGCGGATAAACTTAGTGTTGTCAAAGCCATAGCTGTATTTCACATCGTCGGGCAAGTCCTTCTTCATCTGCTCCATACGCTGGTATACGGCATCGGCGATTTCGATATGGTTGGCACCGGGTTGTGGAATGACAACGACACCTACCATCGGCACTCCGTTCATTTTCATGTAACTCTTGATATCTGCCGGACCTAGTTCGGCGTAACCGATATCGCTGAAACGGACCACTCTTCCGCCTACTTCTTTTAATATGATGTTATTGAATTCTTTAGCGGTGTGCATTTGTCCCATGGTGCGTAAGGTCAATTCTACGGTATTACCTTCAATGCTGCCCGAGGG